>ERZ808246.2362-NODE-2362-length-11919-cov-16.163098_pt1 | contig 11919 bp, 13 predicted proteins | sample MGYA00521083_ERZ808246 | MGnify/ENA primary metagenome ERZ808246 (study PRJEB31516, sample SAMN03275577) | gut metagenome | biome: mammalia-associated habitat; material: feces | host: Papio cynocephalus | place: Kenya | collected 2012-07-07 ...
AGCCCCAGAAGTTCCATCTTCTTGAGGAAAGCAGGCAGCTCGACTTCGAGGAACTCCTTTCTGTCGTTTGCCAGAACTATGCTCTTGGCATCCTCGCTGATGAAGTAGCCGATGCCGCGCTTGTTGTAGATGATGCCCTCGTTGGTGAGCTTCTCGTAGGTTCGCATCACCGTGTTGGGATTCACGCCGATCGAGGCGCCATATTCCCTGACGGAGGGGATTCGGTCGTCGGTCCTCAGCTCGCCGGAGAGAATTTTCTCGCAGATCATGTCGCTGATCTGTAGGTAGATCGCTTTGTTTGAATTGAATTCCATGGTCAAATCACATTAATGTTGTATCCTTTTGATCCGGAACCAGGACCATGTCCCGCAAATCGCCAAGATCAACAGGATCCAGAAGTTGATGAAGGCGTTGAGCCAGACGTCAAGACTGTCGGCATGACGGATTATCCAGTCTGTGAACCAGTCTCCGAGCGACACAAGATCGACATTGGTGAAGAATACACTTGCCAGGAACGAGAATACCATTCCCAAAGCGAAGAGCACAATCACGGTGCCCACTACTTTCCATTTCTTGAATATCAGGCCTCCGAGAAGGAAGATGATCGCATATTCCACAATGTTAGCGGCCAGAAGCCAGAATCCGTTGGTCGGGATCGTGATGTCTGTCGTGTTTATCAATTCGTTGATTCTGAATGACATCATTGGATCTCCGCAAGACTTGTCGAACAGGCAGACGAAAGCGTCGCTCAGGAGATAGACGGCGATGAATACGATCGGGATGACAACGAGTGTGTTCAGCATCATGGAGACATATTTTTCCAGCCTTGACGCCGGCAGCATAAGCCATTCCGCTCCTTTTGCCTTGTCAGTGATCTCTCCGTAGGCTCTGGATGGGTATAGCATCACGAATATTGTCGTCATGAGGGCGAAGATTCCGAACCTGACGCCCCCATTCGGCCCATCTATAGATAATCCAGTGAAAATCTTCCACAGGCCTCCGTCGAAAAGTGCCGCGAAAAACATGTACAGCATGTAGAATATGATAGGGAACAGAGCGAAGATCAGCATCAGCAGCCCGATGTTCTGCCACTGTCTCTTGAGGTCGTAGACAAAATATTTCCCGAATCTGCTTAGATTGAATGTATTGTTCATTGTGATTCCTCCTTATTTGTTACAGAACATTCCTTTGACCAGTTCCTTGTTCTTGTGCACGGCGTTGAAAAGAGCTTCCACGTTGATCTTGCTGTCCTCGCCGGTCGTGTTAGGGTAAACCTGGATGAACCCTCCGGGAAGCTGCTCGCTGTAAAGGGACTCGGGGTGAAGCTGCGTTCCGTAGTCAAAGAAGAGTCTGCTTGTGATCTCTTCCACGGAAGCGTTCAGCAGAACATCTTGACGGTCAAGGATTATGATCGGATCGATGATGTTCTCCAGATCCCTTACCTGATGTGTGGAGATGATGATTGTGGAATCATCCGAAGTGTACTTCATGATGGCGCTGCGGAACTGGGTCTTGGAAGGGATGTCAAGGCCGTTCGTCGGCTCATCCATGAATATGTACTTGCAGCCACAGGCCAAAGCCAACGAGATGTAGACTTTCTTCAGCTGTCCGGCTGACATCTGGTTCATCTTCTTGGTAGGGCCGTTCTCAAACTCCTTCATGATTTCAAGGAACTTGGAGTGGTCGTAGTTCGGCCAGAAAGCTCCTCTTTCCTTGGCGAAACGCTCCGCCCTTGTGGCGACGGGAAGCACCTCGTCCGGGAGGTAGAATTGATTCTGGAGCAGGGTAGGGGTGCGGTCGAAAGGGTTTTCCCCATCGGTGGAGATGCTGCCTTCTGTCACTTTCTTCAGGCCGCACAGAAGTGTCAGCAGGGTGGTCTTGCCGACACCGTTCTCGCCCAGAAGGCCGTAGATGCGACCTTCCTCAAGGTTTGTCGTGATGCTTTTCAGGACGGGCGTCTTGCCGTAGCTGAAAGCAAGATTCTTGATTTCTATCATATCTTGTTAATGTAATAGTTTATTAATACACTGCAAAGATAATGATGTTTTTCTTAAATCAAAGAATTTTTCACATTTTTTATTTCTATCGTCACTTCGGCAGGCTCAGTGACCGATGAGTTAGTCGAGGAGACTTTTCACTCATCTGCGTGGTCATATTCCTTTAGATTCCTTTTGCGCCATTCTGCCGGAGTGCATCCGACAAGGTCTCTGAACTGATGCTTGAAGTTGGATTTGTCATACAGTCCGACCGCAAAGCCGATGTGGCATGCAGGTGTTTCCGGATGCTTGAGCAGAAGTTCTTTGGCTTCATTGATCCTCAGGATCTTGCGCCATGTGAGGAACTTTGTCTTAAGCACGTGCGAACAATAGAATGAAAGCTCTTTTCTGGTCAGGCCAAGGTCATCGAGTATCTCATCCATGGAAATGTCCGGCTCGCGGTGCTTTCCCTCTTCAATCCATATCGCGAGCCTTCTCTCGACTTTTTCTATGGTTTTTCTTGAATATATGCTGTCCCGGATTCTCTCCAGACTGTTCTTGCGGATACTCTGCAACCTATGGGAGATGTTGGTTATCAGCGAATTGCTTTTGCCTGTGTTCTTTCTCATAAATGGTCGGTCAATTGGATGTTATGGTTTTATGAAAAAGGTGATGACCGAAGATTATTTTTCGGCCATCACCTTGCAAGTCTGAGATTTGGTGTGGCTACCAGCCCAGCACGTAGGCGAAGATCAGCGGTGCCACGATCGTGGCGTCACTCTCCACGATGAAGCGAGGAGTGGTAGGGGACAACTTGCCCCAGGTGATCTTCTCGTTAGGAACGGCTCCTGAATATGAACCGTAGGAAGTGGTGCTGTCGGAGATCTGGCAGAAATACGACCAAAGCGGTGTGCCCTTCCATCCGAGATCCTGCTCCATCATAGGAACAACGCAGATAGGGAAGTCACCGGCGGTACCGCCACCGATCTGGAAGAATCCGACACCGGCTCCGGTTGCGTTGGCCTTGTACCAGTCAACAAGGAACATCATCACCTCAACTCCAGTCTTCACGAGGTCGGTAGGGAACTCGCCGCGGATGCAGTGGGCTGTGAATATGTTACCGGTGGTGCAGTCCTCCCAGGCCGGGCAGATGATAGGAATATTCTTCTCGCAGGCGGCCATTACCCAACTGTCCTTAGGGTCGATTTCATAGTACTGCTCCAGAACGCCGCTGCGGAGGATCTGGTAGAGATATTCATAAGGGAAATACCTTTTTCCTTCATTCTTTGCCTTTGTCCACACATCGACAAGCGCTCCCTCAAGACGGCGGAACGCCTCCTCCTCCGGGATGCAGGTGTCGGTCACGCGGTTGTAATGGTTCTCAAGAAGCTCCTGCTCCTGCTGTGGAGTGAGGTCGCGGTAGCCTGGAATCCTGTAGTAGTGAGAGTGGGCGACGAGGTTCATGATGTCCTCCTCGAGGTTGTTGGCTGAGCAGCAGACGAACGAGAACTTGTCCTGACGGATCATCTCCGCGAGGGAAAGTCCGATTTCGGCGGTACTCATCGCACCGGCCATAGCAAGGAACATCTTTCCACCCTTGTCGAGAAGGTCGCAGTAGGCTTTCGCGGCGTCAACCACGCATGCCGAGTTGAAGTGGCGGTAGTGGTGGGTGATGAATTGTGAAATAGGTCCTTTTTCCATTTTTTGTCCTAATGTTAAAAGTATTTTTCAATATGCTATCTCGTGTCAGATAACTCCTCTGAACGTACAATAGTGTGCGAATTTAGAAATTTTAGATTACTTTTGCAATTGTTTTGGTTTTGAAGAGGTTTTATTCTTGAGAAATCAAGACACTTCAGTTGGTCAAGAGACTGATTTTATTCAAAGAGACTTTTTACGAATATGTTAAAGATAGGCGATTACAATGCATTCAGCAAGGTGGCCACACCATTTTACTATTACGACATTGATCTTTTCCGGCGCACGGCCGACAAGATTGCGGAGCTTTCCGCGCGTTACGGAATCCATGCGCATTATTCCATAAAGGCTAATTCCGACCGTCGCCTGAATGACATCTTGAGTTCCAAGGGCTTCGGAGCGGACTGTGTCAGTGGGGATGAGATCGAGTTCGCCGTCGGATGCGGCTACGATCCCAAGCAGATTTTCTTCGCTGGCGTAGGTAAGACTGATCGGGAAATATGTCAGGCCTTTCAGGCCGGGATCGGGGCTTTCGTGGTCGAGTCGTTGGAGGAGATGGAGGTAATCGGGGCTTTGGCGCGGAGGCTTGACCGGAGGGCCTCCATCAGTCTTAGGATCAATCCGAACATCGACGCTCACACTCACCAGTACATCACCACTGGTCTCTACGAGGACAAGTTCGGTCTCTCTGACAGGAGTTTTGACGGGGCTGTGGCTATGCTTAAGTCTGATCCGGCGCTTGATTTCTTCGGGCTTCAGTTCCACATCGGCTCTCAGATTCTGGACGTGGAGAATGTCATCAGCCTTGAATGCGCCAAAGTAAGCGAGATTGTTGCTTTGTTTGAATCCAAAGGACTGGTTGTGAGGAATATAGATCTGGGAGGCGGCCTTGGTGTCAACTATGATGACCCGGATGGCGATCCTATCGCTGATTTCGATGCATGGTTCGGAACCATAGACAGGAACCTTGTCCGCAGATCTGACCAGACTGTACACATCGAGCCTGGGCGTTCCGTCGTGGCTCAGTGCGGCTCACTGGTCACTCAGGTGGTGTACGTCAAGAAAGGAGAGAACCGCAGTTTCCTGATGGTTGACGCGGGGATGAACGACCTTATCCGTCCGGCGCTCTATGGGGCGTTTCATAAGATCGAGAATATTACCGCCCATTATCAGGACGGGGATTCGAGAGGGGCGTGTGTCTATGATGTAGTCGGTCCGGTCTGTGAGTCGGCTGACACATTCGGCAAGGAGCGTTCGTTGCCAGAAAGCCATAGGGGAGACCTTATCGCCATCCGCAGTGCCGGCGCCTATGGTCAGGTGATGGCTTCCCACTACAACATGCGCCCGTTCGCTCCGTCGGTATATTCAGACCGCTTGTTGGAAGCCCCTCGCCGGAAGGATTATTTCTTGGGCCGCTGAGCTTGTCGAAGCGACAGTAATCCAAAACTGATAATTAACCTCCAGTCACTGAGCTTGTCGAAGTGCCGGAGGCTTATTCGTAAAACGGTGCTCTTCGACAGGCTCAGCGACCGGTCATATTCCTACCTTCTGAAACCGCGGAGCCTCTGAGCGAGGTTCCCGGTCAGCGCACTCTTCATCATCTTGCGTGTGGTCTCGAACTGCTTCAGCAGCTTGTTCACTTCCGCCACATTGGTGCCGCTTCCATCCGCTATCCTCTTGCGACGGCTTCCGTTGATGATCTCAGGGTTGTCCCTTTCCTCCGGGGTCATGGACATGATGATGGCCTCGATGCCCTTGAACGCCTTGTCATTGTCGATGTCAATGTCCTTTATGGCCTTGCCAAGCCCCGGAATCATCCCTGCCAGATCCTTGATGTTGCCCATCTTTTTGACCTGCTGGATCTGGTTGTAGAAGTCCATCAGCCCGAACTTGTCCTTGGCCAGTTTCTTTCTGGTCTCGCGTGCCTGTTTCTCATCAAATTGCTCCTGAGCTTTCTCTACGAGGGAGACAACGTCACCCATTCCGAGAATCCTGTCAGCAATACGTCCAGGGTGGAACACGTCCATCGCCTCCATCTTCTCACCCGAAGAGATGAACTTGATCGGTTTTCCGGTGACATACTTGATGGATAGCGCGGCGCCGCCTCTGGTGTCACCGTCCATCTTCGTCAGAACGACTCCATCGAAGTCAAGCCTCTCGTTGAACACCTTGGCTGTCTCGACAGCGTCCTGACCGGTCATCGCATCGACCACGAACAGCGATTCGGTCGGGTTGACGGCCTTGTGGAGTGCTGAGATCTCGTCCATCAACTCCTGATCCACGGCCAGACGACCGGCGGTGTCTATGATGACCACTGAATATCCTTCAGCCTTGGCCTTGGCGATGGCGTTCCTGGCGATCTTGATCGGATCCTTGATGCCTTCCTCGGTGTAAACGGGAACCTGAATACCCTCGCCGAGCACCTTCAACTGCTCGATGGCCGCCGGACGAAATGTGTCGCAAGCGGCAAGGAGCACTTTCATGCCCCTCTTGCTCTTGATGTTGTTAGCCAGCTTGGCAGAGAATGTGGTCTTACCGGAACCGTTCAGACCGGCCACTAGGACTATTCCAGGATTTCCCTTGATGTTGATGTCCTGCGAGGCGCTACCCATAAACTCTGCCAGTTCGTCGTGGACGATCTTGACCATCATCTGTTGAGGCTTTACGGCAGTGAGGACATTCTGTCCCATCGCCTTAACCTTCACCTTGTCACAGAAATCCTTGGCCACGCGGAAGCTCACGTCCGCGTCCAGCAGTGCCCTGCGGATGTCTTTCAGCGTCTCAGCGACATTGATCTCTGTGATCTTGCCCTCGCCCTTCAGAATCTTGAAGGATCTCTCAAGTCTCTCCTGTAAGTTATCGAACATATTCAGTAGCCAATTAATAGTAGCCTACAAAGATAAGCAAATCCCTCGAAAGAATAAATTTTTATTAAACGCGCACATTAACAAAAAAAACTTACATAGAGCGTTCATAGTTCAAATATAAGGCAAAAAAACAACATCTACAACGGCATTAGACATTTTGACAATATTTTATATTATTATTAATTATCTAAAGAAAATAAAACGATTTATTAATTATATACAAAAAAAAGTCTCAATGCCGAGTGAGCGACAAAGAGACTAAGAAGACGTTCATTGCATGAACGTATAAGGAACGAGCTAAGGCGTTAGCACGCAGCGGGCAAAGTCGTTATCCGTACGGTTGTGCGGATAACTCCGACTTTGATCAAGTACAGAGCGAATACCGTAAGAGCGAGTCCTGGTACGAATGGTCGACCGTGTAACTATCAAATGGGTGGTGTCACGAACTTCACGAGTAGTACGTTTGTCAAGCTGGACTCGAGAAACGACACCGCACGACGAAAATAGATAAGCAGCGCACAACGCAGCAAGCAGAAACGGTATAGCAACACGACACCATTTTGGAGCAGATTTAAGCCATGCCAAGGCCTTACGGATCAATTCTTCCATCGATCTAAAAAATTACTAATAATCCGAAAAAACAACATAATTACAACAACAATGATAAAAATCCATAACATGGCGAACAAATTTTTTCCAAAGATAAAACATATTTTCAATTTTTACGACGATGCCAAAAACGCTTAGAAGGATAGTCATATAAATCAGGCAAAACAGGACCACCGATAGACTTACCCAAAGCGTCCATAGAATCTTTTCTGCGCTGAAGATGAGCAGTAACATTATATAACAAATTAGGCCAAGAAACGGCCTTGCTGACACCAGTATGCTTAGACAACTCATTATCAATAGACTTCTGAAAATTATCCAAGCTAAAAGAAGTGCCCTGCTGATTATACATAAACGTCTGAGCGGCAAGCATAGCAGGCTTCATTTGCTCAGAGACGACTTGAGCAGCGACAAGACGCTTAGTCTCACCTTTAAGTTCAGAATCAGCTATAATATTCCGTTGTTTAAGCAACTCAGTAACTTGCTCGAGCTTCTTTTTGTCGGTATCAGCTATAACTTGGTCAATCTGAGCATCAGACAATTGAGCGTTAACATAATTAAGCTGAGCCTGAGAATCCATAAGCTGCCATTGAAATTGCGAGGTCACAAGCGCTGCCTGCGAATTTAAAACCGACATAGTACCTTTCTGAAGCTCCTGTTCGAGAAGTTGCGGCGAATAAGAATTTTGGATATTCTTACCGAGGGCCGAAGCTCTTAGATCCTCACTCTGAGCAGACATGAGATCAACCTCGGAAGGCAGCTTAGCAAGATTGGAAAACATTGAGATAAGACTGTCAACGCCAGCAATACCACCAACGGATGCAGAAGCCGAAGATCCTGACGGACCATTGGAAGCAGAAGAAAGAGCCACAGGAGTCACGCCACGACCGTACATAAGCGCAGGATTCAAACCTGCTTCCTGATATTGACGAACCATAGCCTGAGGAGACTGATATTGGGTATACATATCCTCTTGAAATTGGCGAGCCTTCTGTGCTTCAGCCGATTGAAAATCACGATTAATGGAAGCCTCAGACGAGTTAAAATCCATAACATCACGATCACGTCCAGTAGCTTTGCGATTAGTAAAATAGGTAGTAAGACCACCTGCAATAGCAGCTAAAGCTGCGGCAAAAAATTCCCACATAACTAACTGATTTCTAAAACTGTGTCAAATAGCCCTATATTATCAAGTATATATAGGGCTATTCAACAACTCGCTACGAGTTGCCGCCCTGCTCGGATGACACGTCAGAAGAAGAAGAAGAAGAAGCAGAATCACAAGATTTCTGAACTATACGACCAGAACGCAAAATTTCATTCTTGGCATCAATAGCTTCAAAGACATCACCAACACGACCACGAATAGAACGTAGGTCGGACAGATCATTATAATCAGAAACAACGCCTGTATCATGGACAACACCAGTCTCAATGGCAGCGTTAAGATCAGTAGCCAGGGACGGGACATGCTCCTGCAAATCACGCTTTTTGTCAAAACAACAAACCTGAATCATAATTTAAAGTAAAATTATCAATTAACAAAGTAAATTACAAACGACGACCACCATTTGGAATAACCTCAGTATGGGTATTTTGAGGATCACCCAAAGTAGGTATAGTATAAGCAGACAAGACGGAAACCTTACGGTACTGGAAGAAAATATCGGCCCAGGCACCGAATTCAGACGCCGTAGCAGCGGAGGAAGCAGCAACATCATCAAGGAACGTAGCAGGTATCTGAAGAAAATCAGAGCCAAGCGAAAAAGACGTCAACGAGCCGAAAGAACGTTTGAGGGCAAAAGCACTGAGATTTTGACCGTCACAAAGACCACCATGAACTTCATCCTCCATAAACTTGTACTCACTAAAACGCTGAGTATAACCAAATGTAGACATGGAATCCATGGTATCACCGTCAATACCAACGTCACCGAGTTCAGCCTTATAAATAGGCTGGTCACCAACACCTTGCAACAACGGAAATGCAAAATCACCGATCTTGGATCGGAAGAAATCACGATTCATACCAGTTCCATAAATAGCATCGGGAACAATAGAACCAATGACCATAAGATAGCCAAATTCAGTAGCTTCAAAAGAATCGACCAAAGACGCCTTATCAGAACAAATAGGTGAACAATATTTAGTGCCAACAGTAGTAAACGGGTTTTTAACATTATCAACTGTATCACCAGTCTTATCTACAGACTGATAAACAGAATGATTATAAATAACAGACGACGAACTACCAAGATAAATAGCACGCTGATTAACAGCATCGGAAGGCATAACACCAAAATGAGCGCGGATCTGATCAGCATAACGATCACCCGCTATATTATTACGCTCAAGCCACTGCTGAAGAGAATTAGCTGCACGAAGTGACGAAATTGTAAAAGAACCTTTTAGCTCACCAGGATTAACCTCTTCATTTGGTACCGAAAAACTCAAAGAAGAACCAGCACCTGATTGAGGTAAAGGCGTGGCGTTGGTAAAGTAATCACGGGACCAATTACGCTGACGTAGGTCAAACAAAGAAGAACCATCGCGGAAAGAAATCGCAGCATCAGATGTAGAAAATAAAACAATAGGAGAAGTAGCAGCATAAAATGGTAACGTCGAAACTGAAACACTATTAGAATCAGTAGGAATACCATCTTCAAACAAAGGACTTTGAATACGACTATCACGATACCAATCATCATAGATCTTGTGATAAGACATAAATCTACCAATATTATTAATACGCTGACGAGTATTAGAAGAACCTTTGAAGCCAAGATAATCAGCAAGTGTTCCGCGGGCAAGCATAGCAGCATGTTGAGGCAGAACAACAACACACGGAAGGCTTGCGGAAACAATTGAACCAGGCTGAGAAGTACCAGACGGCGAAGTCATAAATTTTTGCCAACCACCATAAAGCAAACGAAATGGAACAAAAAAAGCCTCCATTTTGAAGCGAACACGACCGTAAAAATCCGTGGCCATTGGAGGTAACTGAAGTTCGAATGCAGAACCAACTGAAACCTTATCACCAGGAATAAGCAGATCAGTCATGACCGGAACAAGCTGACCACATTTCAGTGTAAGAAGATTCTCATGAGAAAGATCAAAACCACTCCGATTAGGAATCTTAACGGGGGCTTTCTGAAATAAATCACGATACGACATAAAAAAATAATTTAAATTAAACTTTTGTCATAATCACGGCCTAAAGACGACCGCAATTCTGTTTCTCGTTGTAATCTTTGGAGATCATCAGACATATCAAGTATATGAATGGCTTCAGATAACGAGCAATTCCTCGAGGATTGTATTGACTCCAATTTTTGATCACGAAGTTCATCATTGATCTGATGTAAATAATCCGCAACTTTACGCGATAAATAAGACTTTTGACCATAAATTTTAGATTTATAATACCTTGGCATCTTATAACCAAATCTACCAATAAAAACTCTAGATCTATCACCAACAAGAGGATAGTAACGACCCAAACGGTCTTTAGAAGTACAATCAGTAGCTAAATGATAGTCTTTCATACGTTCAACGTAAGATAGACCAAAACCTTTACTAACAAGATGAAACGTAGGACGAACGATCCGCTGAACCTCATAAGGATTCTTAAAAAAACCTTTAGAGCAGTATTTAGCTACATAGCGAGATGTACCACCACAATTAAAAGCAGACACCAAACGATAAGATGTAAAGCCAAACAACTGATACCAATCATTCAGAAGCAGGCGAAATTCGATATCATTAACACCGAAAATAACACCATGATAATGAGGACGCAGAGTACGAGGACCATACTCCGAAGTAATGAAATACTTTATACCCGTCTTCGTCTCTCCATTCTTTCGAGACAACCTTGTGCGAAACCTCTTAATCCAATCTTGGACGTGTGGCTTAAACACCGACTTATATACCAAACCACTATCTGTATCAACAACAACAGGAACAGAATCATCACGATAAGTAAGCGTAAAAAAATAACCATAACCATAAAACCTAAACTCTTCCTGGATCCTGATAGACCATGCATTCTGATAATCCTTAAGACAAGCAAAACATTTACCGCAAGGAACAGCAATTCGACGAAGACCACCTGTCGAATTGCACTCCTTAACAGTAACCGTAATAGGATTGAAACACATATAAACTACTTATCAAATAGTTCAAGATAACGAGGAGACAAGGACTCGGAATGACGCCTATAAACCGCATCACAACGACGACGATGAGCAAAATATTCCATAAATGAGAATATATCCTTAACACGTTCCTCAGACAAATACTCAGAGTCGACCTTAGCCAAAAACTCATCCTCAATCTTAGACATCAAAGTCGGCGTGCACAGATCGACGGGAAGCAGACCGAGGTCAATGATCATACCAGCAAGTACGTCGCTAAAGGGACTTAAGGAAAGCAAGGAACCGATCAACATCGAAGTAATCACCTTTAATACGGAAAGACAACGACCTATCAAGACCTGAATCACAAACAACAGAAGAAAACGAAAGAATATCGTAACGGGACGCAAGATAGGAGCATATCTGAGCAATATCGCTATCAAGAAACGAAGACGCAGGAAGCGTAGTAGACGCAACCAAAGACGAGCCACTCTTAACAAGAGTAATAGTTAATTTTTCTACCATTTGACAATAAATTAAAAGTTAAACATGTGTTTAAACGCTCAAAAAAGCAATTGTTAAACGCGCACATTAACAACCATAAGTTAATACAAAACCTTTTAGTAAATGAAA
>ERZ808246.2365-NODE-2365-length-11896-cov-3.135208_pt1 | contig 11896 bp, 7 predicted proteins | sample MGYA00521083_ERZ808246 | MGnify/ENA primary metagenome ERZ808246 (study PRJEB31516, sample SAMN03275577) | gut metagenome | biome: mammalia-associated habitat; material: feces | host: Papio cynocephalus | place: Kenya | collected 2012-07-07 ...
TCCAGCTTTTCGCAGTCGGACAGGGTGGCGGACTCTCCGGTGGTGCCGCAGATTACTACGGCTTTGATGCCCGCGTCGATCTGGCGGCGCAGCAGCTGCTCCATCATGGGATAGTTGACCTTTCCCCCGAGAAAGGGGGTGACGAGTGCCGTACAGGCTCCTGTAAAGAATGGTTGTTTCATAGGCTGATACCTCCACGCCAGTCTATGCCGGGGGAATGTATTTTGTCTGTTGCAAAACGGGAAAAAATGGGCTATACTGTGGGCGCAGAGAATAGGGAGGAAAAACATGAAAACACATGATTTTTGGTATGATCTGCCGGAAGAACTGATCGCCCAGACGCCTCTGGAGCGGCGGGACGGCTCCCGGCTGATGGTTCTGAACCGGGAAACCGGGGAAATCCTGCACAAGCATTTTTACGACATCATCGACTATCTGAACCCCGGCGACTGCCTGGTGATGAACGATTCCCGGGTGCTGCCCGCGCGGCTCATGGGGCACCGTCCCACCGGCGGCGTGGTGGAGGTGCTGCTTCTGCGGGACCTGGGGAACAAATGCTGGGAGTGCCTGTGCAAGCCCGGTCGGAAAATGCAGGTCGGCAATGAGGTCATTTTCGGGGACGGCGAGCTGGCCGCCGTTGTCCGGGAGGTGCGGGAGGACGGCAACCGGGTTGTGGAATTTCAGTACGAGGGAATTTTTTTGGAAGTGCTGGAACGTCTGGGAAAAATGCCCCTGCCGCCCTACATCAAGGAGGAGCTTCAGGATCAGGAGCGGTATCAGACCGTCTATTCCCGTGAAGTCGGCTCCGCCGCCGCGCCCACGGCAGGACTGCATTTTACCAAAGAATTGTTGGAAAAAATCCGGGAAAAGGGCGTAAGCGAAGCCTTTGTGACCCTGCACGTGGGACTCGGCACCTTTCGCCCGGTGAAGGCGGAGGAAGTGACCGACCATCATATGCATTCCGAGCTGTGCATGATGAATGCCGAAACCGCAAAAATGCTGAACGATACGAAGCGGAACGGCGGCCGGGTCATCTGCGTAGGCACGACCTCCTGCCGCACGCTGGAATCTCTGGTAAACGATGACGGCACTTTCGAGGCCAAGTCCAAATGGACGGATATTTTCATCTATCCGGGCTATACCTTTAAGGCCATGGACGGTCTGATCACCAATTTCCACCTGCCGGAGAGCACCCTCGTCATGCTGGTATCCGCCTTCGCAGGCCGTGAGCACGTGCTGAATGCCTATGAGGAAGCGGTAAGGCAGCGGTATCGGTTCTTCTCCTTCGGGGATGCGATGTGTATTGTATAGCATAGGCTTTTAAACCCCAATGCCCATAATTGCAGGGAAAATCAAATCTTTTACGAACAAACGGCAACCGGCTGAAAAGGCCGGCTGCCGTTGCTTTTTGAACTTTTTGATGAAAAATGAGGTTTTGCAGCACACCAATCAATCGGTCTTCACGACCGGATCTGTCGGATAAGCAGCTGCCCATGTATAGAAAATTTATGAGATTGATGCAGTCTTGTTGATTTTTATGACAGGATATGCTATAATCCGAATGTTAAACGTGGGAGTAGTGCTTTTATGAAGGGGCAAATTCCGCGAAAGAAAACAAGCAAGTTTTTTACACGGCATATCCGCTTTTCTGGATGTTGTGCGGCCTTTCATACACAAAAAGGGGGAAAATGGGATGGGGCGAGAAAAGCCATTTACAGTGCCGGAGGAACATATTCCCGCATCTCCGGATGACCCAAACGGCAATGCCGGGAACCTGAGCGCTCAGGAATCGGCTGCACGGCGACGAAGCGCGATGGAACAGGCTTCCCGACAGCATCGCATCCGGGATGGTTATTGCGTCAGAGAGCTTTGCGGCGAAGGTCTGGTCGTTCCCGTCAGCCGGGATACCATCAGCGAGAACCAGATGGCGGTTCTCAGCCCGGTTGGAATGTTCCTGTGGGAGAGACTCGAAAAGGGACAAACCTTCGATGATCTGATGGCGGCGGTGCTTGCGGAATACGACGTCAGCAGAGACGAGGCCGCAGCCGATATCACACAGTTTCTTTCAGAGCTGGAAGCTCATAAATACCTTGCCGAAGTGGAGGAGGATACACAATGAGAAGACGAATTTTAGCGGCGCTTCTGATGGCAGTGATGATCGTGTCCATGCTGCCGGCGGTGGGCGTCACGGCCTATGCCGCAGGCGCGGACGAGGAGTATGTCTCGATGCCCGTCACCATCCGCGACTATGCGGCAGACGGTATGCTGTTCGAGTGGAACGACATGGGGCAGACGGGAGATTTCACGAAGGAAATTTCTTCCGGCAGCACCAAATGGACGGACAGTACATACAGTTATGATACTGACAACAATGGCTGGGGTGCTACACGAAACTGGATAAGTGTTTATACCCCGGGGAACACAATTGGCACATTCATGTGGTGGTATTGCGTTATATGCAATTCCAATGGCACAGTGAAAAGAATCATTCCATCTGGTACAAACAAAAGTTATAGTGTACAAAGTGGAGAATTTGCCATCATTGCAAATGGAAACAGCACAAATTACAGCGCTTTTTCTGCGATTACGGATAGCAATAAAGGTGACTATAAGCTGAGCTATAACTCAAGCTCAAAGAAAATCACCATCAGCAAAAAGACGACCACCAACGCTGTGGTCGAGACTTATCACTACGGCAACACCAAGGGCTATTCTCTCCTGGACACCAGCAGTGCCTCCCACTTCCAGGGAATGGACATTGCCGGAACCGAGTTGAAGCTCAACGGCAAATGGAATCAGTCCACGGCGGTTGCGGAGACAGATTATGTCCTGAACAGCGGCGCCAAGCAGACACTGTATGGCTGCTATGTCCGCACCAATCTGGTGGAGCCGACGCTCGGTGCTGACGGGAAGCCCGTCTATACGCAGGCCACTGTGAAGTACATCGCCGAGTACATGCAGAAGACGCTCCCGGTCGCATGGAAGAACAGCGACGGCACCTATAACATGTGGTACATCATGGGTACCAAGCTGTTTGACAACAATAATAATTACGTCGGCAACACCAGCAGCGCTACCCGCGATCTGGCGGAGGTGTTCCGTCAGAGCATCACCGGCGGGCTGGGCAGCTACGCGGATTCTGCGTCCAAAACCCTGAGCCAGCCGAAGGATTGCCGCACCTATTATGACGCGGCGTATTTTCTGCTGCACAGTCTGTACAGCGACAATGCCGGCTACGGCCAGACCGTGACGGAATACCATCAGATCAACCTTGTCAAGAAGGACGATTACTACGTTTACAACTCTGCCTATGACGGCAGCGTTTATGACACTGCCAAGGGCGTGATCTATAATAGTCAGACGGATACGATCACGAAGCGCAGAAGCGAAACCGGGGGTGATCTCTATGTTCGCGGCAACCCCCAGGCAGAGATCCGCTTCGACCCCATCAGCGGAAAGTATTACGGGAATAACGGCAACAGATATCTGGAAACCGTGAACCCCAACGAGGTTGACCTCACGCACTATTATAACAACACCAACTATAATATGACCCTTGAGGGGCATGCGCATTTCATCTTCTACGAAGATGACAACCTGTATTTCAATTTCACCGGCGACGACGATGTGTATCTGTACATCAACGGTATCCGCGTGCTGGATATGGGCGGTGCGCACTCCATCTCCAAGTGCGGTATCTCCCTCAACAATGTCAAGGATCTATGCGGCCTGAAGGACGGCCAGGTCTATGACTTCGACTTCTACTACATGGAGCGGCACGGCACGGCGGCCAACTTCGGCATTGAGACCAACATCAAAATCGTTGACCCCTCCATGCTCACCGAAAAGGTGGCTTATCAGAACGGCGTGAATGTGGGCAACTACGGCTTCGTGGACGCCAACAAGCCCGTCCGCTATCAGTTCAGGCTCACCAACAACGGCGACGCCAAGATCGAGGAGCTGACCTTCCGGGATAACGACATCGGCGTTTCCCTCAGCAAGGACGCCATTTCGCTGAACAGTGAGACCCGCCTGACCGACCTTTATGCCAGTGTTACCGGCGCGGACGGAAAGCTGAAGGCGTCTTATTCCGCCGGCAAACTCACTGAGGACGCATTGAAGAAGCTGTTGGAAGACGGTCTGGAGATTGGCGAGACAATCTCCATCTTCGGTTTCAATTACACGATCCCCGGTGGGAAGTGGGTCGATAACAAGTTCACGAACACGGTGTACACTTCGGCCATTTCCCGGGTGGAGAATGCCTCTCACAAGACACTGAACGGTGTCGCCACCTGCACGGTGCAGAAGCAGCAGTTCGTATATGAAAGCCTGCACTACTATGAGTGGAAGGGTCACGGCGTGACCGCGACGAATGCCGAGCTGATCAAAGCCGTCACCGACGCGGGAGTGGCCGACCCCGGCACGAACATCCAGCTCTGCGGCCCCAACGGCAGAACCGACAGCAGCGCCGTCAACGGAAACGCAAAGCGTACGGCCTCCGGCATCACCTACACCGGCGAGGAGACCGGTGCGGATACCTACTACTATAAGGTGGGCGATTATGGCCCCGTGGCTGTTACCGTTTACAGCTACGACGTGGAAGACAATATCTACGTTCTGGACTACAGCCTGCCTGTGGAACTGAACGGTACGGACTTTGGCCTGATGGTCAACGATACGCTGACCCTGGAAGAGAATCCCTACGGCACCACGGCCGACACGCTGGGCGTCGTGGACGGCAGCAAGGTCGAAAAATACGGCACGTTCGCCTATGGCACGGAGGATAACCCCTCGTCCCTGAAATACACCATGCGCAAATTCATGAACGGCGAGGATTCTGTCAAGGTTCGGGTGCAGGTGCTGGAGGACGGCGCATCCTCGCTGACGACCAAAACGGGCGTCGTGATGGAGGAGACTGTCAAGGTCGTTCCGGCCAATGTGGTGTACTACGAGGATGATTTCCCCGGCATTACCTACATCAATACGGACAAGAACGGCTGGGCGCACTATAAGACGGAGGATTCCGAGGGCAACGAACAGAGTGCGGATCAGAACAGCCCCTATGGCTCTGACCCCAACTATGAGAAGGATAAGCAAACCGAGTATACATTGGTGCTGGACACCTCCGACCTGAACGCCTACCAGCAGGACGTGATCGACTATCTGAACCAGCAGCTCGGGCTTGGCGGCGGAGACAGCTCCAACGGTTCTCTCAGCGCTCTGGTGGTCAAGGAGACCGCGGACGTGATGAGCTTCGAATTCCGCGGTACCGGCTTTGAGATCGTAAGCCGTACCACGCAGGAGCAGTACGCAGTCGTTTCCGTGAAGGTCGAGCGCAAAAATAGTGACGGAAGTTACACCATCGTCAAGCAATTCCCGGTCATCACGGAGAGCAAGGGCGGCGACCTGTATCAGGTACCCATCATTTCCGTGACCGGCATGGCGCGAGCCGAATACAAGGTCACGCTGAGAGCCGCCGGCAGTACCGCAGCCAAGACGCGCGTGCTCTATATCGACGGCGTGCGGGTTTACGAGCCGTTGGATGAAATCGACGCCGTAGAGTACTACAACCCGGACGAGGCTCATGCCAGGTTCTACGAGATCAAGTCGCTGATCGGCGACGGCAAGGCCATCTATGCGGACATCTCCGACACCGGTGACGAAACAAGGCTTGTGACCGGCACGACGGTGATCGAAGACGTAAGCGGAGAACAGTTGCTGGACACGACCGAGGATGTTAACCGGTATCTGACGCTTGGCCCCAACAACGAGTTGTATCTGGATGGCTCTTCAAGCAACACGTTCCTTGCGTTCTATTTGTACCCTGACGCCGATACAGCGGAAAATGCCCGTACCATTGAGATCGGCGCACACCGGAAGGCCGACTATTTTTGGAGCAGTGAATCTTCCGTTGACCTGATTTATGGCAGCACTGCGGATGTGGTTCTTGAAGGAACCCACAGCTATGCGATTGAAAGCGGGACGGAGCAGTACTACGAAATTGACGTAAATGATCTCGTTTACGACGAAGCCCATAACCGGTATCTGCTTCTGGTCGGTACAAACGACGATTACGATGATTATGTAGCGCTTGCCCTGACCAACCTGAAGGTCAGCGGCTATACCGTCGGCCTTGCCGAGCAGGAGGCCAAGGCCGCAGCGGCCGCGCACGCTATCGAAACCAGCCCCGCTCTGGCCGCATTCAAGGCGATGCAAGTCCATTACAAGGCGCTCGCGCCCCAGGAACCCGTGGAGGAGCCTACCGAAGTGCCGACAGAACCGGTAGAGGAGCCGACGGAAGCGCCCACCGAGGAACCAACCGAAGAGCCCATTGAGGAACCAACCGAAGATCCAGTGGAGGAACCCGAAGAAGATCCTGTTGAGGAGCCGGAAGGCGAGCTGCTGTTCAACGAAGATCTGGTGATCAACTCCGCCGTGCTGAAGGCGTCGAAGATCGTTTCCGGAAAGAATGCGACCCTGACCGCCAAGGTCAGCGGCGACGTTGACACCATTGTGGTTCTGGATGCGGACGGAAATGAGGTCGAATTCAGCAAGCTTGCATCCAATGAAAAGGACGGCATCGTGACGTTCCAGGCAGTCTGGTCTGTCACGGGCAGCCGGGGCGACGTGCTGTACTTCACCGTTGTGGCATACGACTTTGACGGGCTGCGCTCGTCCAATGCCGTGTCGATCACGGTCACGATCAAATAAAGGAGGATTAGATCGTATGAAAAAACCTTACAGCAAACCGATGATCACGGTAGGCGCGATCCAGCTTGACCAGCCCATCGCGGCGGGGTGCTTGGCAGATGCTGACGATATGCGTTCCCTGATGGACCTTGGATATTTTACAGCCGAAAGAAACTGCGAAAATACAGTCGGTGAAGGTACACTTCCGGGATATGACACGATCTGCTATCACAGCAACGTCCAGACCGCGTTTACTTCCTGACGAAGCACAAAATGCCATTTCACTATGATCTGAGCTTTGCAGGCCTGCGCTTTCGCATTTCCTCTGTTTTTTCCCTGTGTCTTCCGGAATGCTTCCGCCCGTTTTTCAGGGCGGAAGTATTTCCGGCGGCACCGGATGTGACCGTCCGCGTCGAAACAGGCAGCCTGGAAGAGCGCGGCGGGGCGGCGGACGCCGTGGTGCAAGGCTATTATTGGGATCACGGGAAATCCATCTACAGGCTGGAATTCAGGACTGCACCGGGGCAGATTACGCTCCTGATCCCGCCGGAATTTCAGGAAAGGTTCGCGCAGAACGCAAACTGGCTGCTGTATCTGGCGCCGGAACGCCCGCTGCTGCATTATGGCAGGCTGATCCTTCACGCGTCGGCTGTCCTGTATGAGGGCGAAGCGTATCTTTTTACCGCGCCCTCCGGCGGCGGGAAGTCCACCCAGGCGGCGATCTGGGAGGACGTGATGCACGCCCAGGTCATCAACGGCGACAAGGTCATCCTGCATGACGACGGGACCCGGCTCGTTGCCTACGGCAGTCCTATCGCAGGCAGCTCCGGGATATACCGGGACATCTGCGCCCCGGTCGCCGTGATCGCGCAGCTTGAAAAAGGAGAAAAGAATATCGTCACACCCTTGACCATGCAGGAACGCTGCCTGCTCCTGTATGGGGAAGCGGTAAAAAGTGACTGGGACACCGATTTTAACAGGCATCTTCTGCAGCTTGCCGCGCGCTGTCCCCAACGGGCGGAATACGTGCGGCTTCGCTGCCTGCCGGAGCCTTCGGCGGCGGAATGCCTGCTCCACTATCTGAACAAAAAGAAAAGAGGAAACTGACGTGATAACAGGAAAAAGCCGGGCTGCAAAATTTGCAGCGCTGTTTCTCGCATTTGTAATGATTGTCGCATTGTTTCCCGCAACGGCATTTGCCGCAGAGGAATGGTATATTGCGGACGACACCGAAATTTACTGGGTGGAAACCGCCGATTCTCAGATTTCCGATGCCGCGCTCAAGGCGCAGGTGCAGCTCTTTGCCCAGGAGATGCAGGCCAAGGGGGTCACCGGGTCGACGCTTGGTATCTCTTACGGAGAGCAGGCGCTTGCCGGGGAACATGATATCGTGCTGGTGCTGGACGCCTCGCTGGACATTCCGGCGGAGGGCTATCAGATCAGCATGAGCGGCGGTCAGCTGCTCGTTCGGGCTTCCGACGCGGACGGCCTGTTCTACGGCTGCCGCTTTGTGGAAAAAGCGCTGCTCGCGGGAACGGGGCTGAGTCAGGCAGACGGCGAGACCGTATCGCCCGACTACCCGGAACGGGCGTTCTTCCTGGACTGCGGACGGAAATACTATTCTCCCGACTGGATCGAGGACATGATCCGCGAGATCTCCTGGTCGAACATGAACGCCATCTATCTGCATTTCTCCGAGGAAATGGGCTTCCGGCTGGAAAGCAAGACCTATCCCTGGCTGGCGGGCGGCGACAATACTCTGTGTATCGGCGGCGCTTCCGCTGGTGTTGCCGAAGACAACGGCAAGTACATCACCCAGGATGAAATGCGGGAGATCGCGGCGGTGGCCAGACTGTATCATGTGGAGATCATTCCCTCTCTTGACAGTCCCGGCCATATGAACTATGCCGTCAAGAAGTACAATGAACAATACGGCACAGACATCGGCAACTATTTCCACTACAACGGGAAGACCGCCATTGTGCAGGGTTCCGGTACGGAAGACGCCCAGAAAAAATATTCCCGGGGCATTGATATCTCCAATACGGAAGCCGTGACTTTCGCGAAGAACCTCTACGGGGAGTATGCCGCGTTCTTCAAAGAGCTGGGCTGCACCAAGTTCGACATCGGCGGCGACGAGCTGCTGGGGTGGGGCAGCGCCGTGGTGTCCACCTCTACCGCTTCCAGATGGCAGCAGCTTGACCACTGGAAGACCTACGCGCAGCAGCGCAGCGGAAGCAGCAAGGCCGTGGCCTATGACGCGTTCATGTACTACATGAACGACATTTACGATCTGGTGAAGGGCTATGGCTATACCTCGATCCGGATTTGGAACGACGACGCCCTGCGTTCCGCCGATACCGGCTGGAAGCAGGTAGTAACACTGGATCCCGGTATGGAGGTTCAGTATTGGACGCCCACCGCGAACAACAGCAGAAACAATATCCGGACGTATCTTGATGCCGGATACAAGGCGTATAACTTCCTGAACGATTACAATTACTACGTTCTGGGTCAGGCGCATGACGGCAGCGGATACGCCGGTATCACGCCCCAGCGCATTTATGAGAACTGGGCGCCCAATGTGTTTACCACCTACGGCGGAGCCGGTGTCAACACCGGCATCGGGGACGCCGGCATTAAAGGCAGCGCCTTCTGCGTCTGGTGCGATAAGCCCGGTACGGAGTCTGCTTCCGCCGTCAAAGCGGGCATCGTTCCCTGCCTGCGGGTGAACGGCGCGAAGGCATGGGACGCCGACCTGAACAGCACGGTCAGCTATTCCCGCGCGCAGCAGCTTCTGGCGCTGGTCGGTGACGCTCCTGCGAACCTCCCCGCCGCGCCGGAAATCAAGCAGTATATTGCCCCGGACATGACTGCTCTGGAAGCTGCCATTGCGGAGTATGACGCCACCGATGCGTCTGCCTACACCGAGCTGAGTTTTGAAGCGTACACAGCCGCCGTGGACAGCGGCAGGGCGCTGCTGTCTGCGGAGAGGCCGACCCAGTCGGATGTGGACAATGCGGTATCCGCAATTCTGGACGCGAAGGCCGGACTGGAGCCGCTGCTTCCCGATGTTGATTTTACTGCTCTTGATGAACAGCTTTCGGCTTTTGACTACACGAACGGGGAGGACTACACCCCGGAAACCTACACCGCGTATCGTGTCTATGCGGAAAGTGCACGCGCCCTTCGGGACAGCGAGGCCCCTTCTCAGGAAGAAGTAGACGCCGCGGCAGAGCGCCTTGCCTATTTGTATGGCCAGCTTCGCGGGACGGATATGGTCGCTTATGAGGATGAAGATTGGTTTCTGTCCTTTGCGGTTAAATCGAAAAAGGCAAACCTTGGGAAGATATTTATCTTCACTGCCTATGTCCGCCTTGACGCGGATGTCGCAGATTATGAGGTCTATGACGAAAACGGACAGCGCGTGGAGCCGAAGGAAATGGCTTTCGCAAACAAAGACTATATGAAGGGCGAAAAGGACGGCGTCCAGATCCGTATCGGAGCCGATGTGCGGGGCGAGCATACCTATACGGTCTACGCCGTGAACAGTGAAGGACTTCGTTCGCCGGACAGCAGGTCTCTCACCGTTACCGTAAAATAAGGCAACCGGAATGCGGACTTCCCTTCTCTTGGGGAAGCCCGCATTTTCAGCCGGGGGAAAAATTATGGATATCAAGAAATATGTTTTTAAGAAGGCGGCCGCCCATCATATCCCGGTCAGCGGCACATTTGAGCTGACGCCCCGCTGCAACCTGTCCTGTGAAATGTGCTACATCCGGATGTCCGCGGAGGAACAGCGTTCCCGCGGAGCGGAACTGACGGCGGATGAGTGGCTTTCCCTGGGAAGGGAAGCTGTCAATGCGGGGATGGTGTATCTCCTGCTGACCGGCGGCGAACCGCTCCTGCGCCCTGATTTTGAAGAGATCTATTCCGGGCTTGCGCAAATGGGCATCCTGCTGACGCTGAACACCAACGGCACGCTGATCGACGAGCGCGTTGTGCGGTGTCTGGCAGAAAATCCACCGGAAAAGGTCAATGTGACGCTTTACGGCGCTTCCGGGGATACTTACCGAAAGGTCTGCGGCAATGCAAACGGCTGTGAAGCGGCAGTTCGCGGCGTTCGTTTGCTGAAAGAGGCGAATATCCACATCTGCATCAATACGACCTACACGCGGCACAACGCCCCCGACATGGAGCGGCTTGTATCCTTCGCAAAGGAAAACGCCATCCCCATCCGCATGACCAGCTATCTGTTCCCACCCCTTCGCTGCGGCAGAGAAACGAATGCGGGCTGTTTCCTGACACCGGAGGAATACGGGCGGCTTGGGGCGGCATTTGACAGGTTTACCATGAACTCCGAACAGAAACAGCGGCGCGCCGATATGCTTGCACGGATACAGCAATGCCCGTCCGGACTGCCATCCGAAGGAAAAGCCGCTTCCTGCATGGCAGGCCGCGGCGCGTTCTGGGTTACGTGGGACGGTCAGCTCCTGCCCTGCGGGATGCTCCCGCAATTTGGAGGATCGCTGAAAATGAAAAGCTTTTCGGACCTTTGGGCAGGGCTTGACCATGTGATGGATTCCCAGTTCCTGCCTGCGAAATGCTCCGGCTGCCCAAAACGGATCCTCTGCCCGGTCTGTATCGCGGTTACACAGTCGGAAAGTGCTGCCCCAGAGGCGCTGTGCCGGTACTGTGACAGCTACATGGCGGCCATGTCCCAAACGCAGGGGGAAGCACGATAACAAAGGGAAAAGGCGTACGCACCTATCGCGTCGAAGGTGGAAATTTGCAGCTGCTTCCCGAATGGGACGCCGAAAAAACGAAGGGCTGATGCCGGAGAATATCCCGGCGGGCGGTCATAAAAAGGCGTGGCGGCGCTGCAAAAGCGGGCATAGCTGGAAAAGTGAGATTCGCACTCGTGCGCTCGGCACGGAGTGCCCCTGCTGCGTAATCCCGGTTTTCCAGCAGTGCTGCTGCCAGCGCAGCGGTGTTTCCATTTTTGCTGGGACTGCCGTTGATAAATAAAATGTTCATGGCAAAGCTCTTTTTCTTATGGAAAAATCATTTTATGAGCATTACAAGCCTAGTCCGTTGACCCAGGACTGCACATCAGCGCCAGAAGCGCCAGAGGAGAAACGCTGACCTTCCTGCCAGTTGCCGGTACCGGCCATGTCGGCAAGCAGGCTGCCGCTCTGACCCATGC
>ERZ808246.2367-NODE-2367-length-11893-cov-3.727910_pt1 | contig 11893 bp, 9 predicted proteins | sample MGYA00521083_ERZ808246 | MGnify/ENA primary metagenome ERZ808246 (study PRJEB31516, sample SAMN03275577) | gut metagenome | biome: mammalia-associated habitat; material: feces | host: Papio cynocephalus | place: Kenya | collected 2012-07-07 ...
CTCTTCCCACACAGGAAAAGGGTGTGCCTGACTACTTCCTATCTTGCTTTTTCTTACAGCTCCGGGAAGATCGACTTGAGTGCCGGGTAAAGCTTCCGATAGGTCTGATACTTCTTCTCGTATCTTGCGGCAAGCTCTGCATCGGGCTCTACCTTATCGGTGGTCTTTACGAGCCTGGAAACGGCATCCTTCACCGTCGGGTATTCTCCGCAGGCAACCGCTGCCAGAATGGCTCCGCCGTATCCGGGCCCCTGCTCGGTCTCCGGAGTGGTGAGCTCCAGGTTCAGAACATTGGCAAAGATCTTCTTCCACAGAGGGCTCTTTGCACCGCCGCCGCAGATCATGCTGGAGTGAATCTCAATGCCGAGCTTCTTTGCCGCCTCCAGGGAGTCACGAATGCCGAATGCAACGCCCTCCAGAACTGCCTGCGTCATATCCTCGCGGGTGGTGTCCATGGTCATTCCGATGAAGCAGCTGCGTGCTGCAGGATCGTTGTGCGGTGCACGCTCACCCATCAGATAGGGAAGGTAATAAACATGGTTGTTGCCCAGCCTGTCATCCGTGATGCCCTTCTGCTCTGCCGGGTAATCCGTAGTGCGGAGAATCTCATCCATGAACCACTTATTGCAGGAAGCCGCAGAGAGCATGCAGCCCATCAGATGGAAGCCGCCGTCCGCATGCGCAAATGCATGCAGTGCATTGCCGCTGTCCACTCCGAACGTATCCGAAGAAATAAAGATGGTTCCGGAAGTTCCGAGCGAAATGTTGCAGGCACCGTTTCCAACGGTTGCCGTTCCGATTGCTGCCGCTGCGTTGTCTCCTGCACCGGCTACTACCTTGACCTTCTCCGAAAGCCCAAGCTCCTTGGCAATCTCCGGTTTCAGCGTGCCGACTGCCTCATAGGATTCATAGAGCTTCGGCATCATCTCCTCGGTGATTCCGCAGATCTCCAGCATCGGCTTGCTCCAGCACTTGTTCTTCACATCCAGAAGAAGCATTCCGGAAGCATCGGAATAGTCCGTGCAGTTCACGCCGGAGAGCATGTAGTTGATGTAGTCCTTCGGAAGCATGACCTTGGCAAGCTTGGCAAACAGATCCGGCTCGTGCTTCTTCATCCAGAGAATCTTCGGAGCCGTAAATCCGGCAAAGGCAATGTTGCCGGTATATTCCGTCAGCTTATCCTTGCCGATGACATTGTTGAGGTAATCCGTCTCCTCCTGAGAGCGGCCATCGTTCCATAGAATCGCAGGACGAAGAACCCTATCCTCTGCATCCAGTGCAACAAGACCGTGCATCTGTCCGCCTGCTCCGATTCCTGCGACCTGGGACTTGTCGCAGTCCTTCGTCAGCTCCTGAATGCCTTCCTTCACAGCCGTCAGCCAGTCCTCCGGCTTCTGTTCCGACCAGCCCGGATGCGGGAAGAACAAAGGATATTCCTTCGAAACAATATTCTCGATCGTGCCGTCTTCTTTCATCAGAAGAAGCTTTACGGCAGAGGTACCAAGATCAATACCAATGTACAGCATGCAACTTTCCTCCTGTGCGATTTCGCCAATGTTCTTGATTCTTGAAATATTGCTCCGCAATATTCTGTCTCTGCCTGCTGCACCAGAGATTTCCGCAAAATCCAGCAGAAATTTCTCCTGCAAAACGAAGCACTTCAGAATACGGAGCACTACTTAAATAATATTATGAAAAGAAGGTACGGGAAAGTCAATGCAGGTTTCTGCCAGCCATCCTTCAAAAATTGCTCAGAAATGTCCGCAGCAGGAATCAGGACCGTTCTGAATGAACCCAACGGGCTTTTTGACTAATTTGGTCAGTGATGACCAGACTGGTCAAAAATATTATCTTTTTGGTCAATACAAATTTTCTTGCCGCCCGGATACTTTCCGACCTACAATAGAAATCAGGTATTTTATCAAGGAGGAATTTCATCATGGCATATAAACTGGAAGAAGCCAGACGTCTTGTCATCCGGGCAGGACTGGAACTTTTACAGTCTGGTCTGATTGCAAGGACCTGGGGCAACATCAGTGCGAGAATCAGTGACACACAGTTTGTCATCACGCCGAGCGGACGCGCCTACGAGGATCTGACGCCGGATCAGATTGTGATCACCAATATCACAGACGGTTCCTATGAAGGAGCGGTGAAGCCGTCCAGTGAGAAATGGATTCACGCCGATGCCTACCGGCTTCGCCCGGACGTGAATTTTGTCATTCATACCCATCAGAACTACGCTTCTGCCCTCAGCATTCTCGGGGAACAGACGATGGAGGTTCCGAAGACGCAGGAGCTTTCCGCTCTTCTTGGCCCGGAGGTTCCAACCGCAGCATACGGTCCGAATGGTTCGCAGGAGCTCAGCCAGAACGTCATTCATGCCATTACGCGCTGTCCCTCCTCTTCTGCCCTTCTGATGGCCAATCACGGCGCAGAGTGCATGGGAACAAGCTATGAAAACGCCTTTGCAGTCGCACATGCGCTGGAGAAGCTCTCCAAAGCCCGCTACCGCTCCATGATCCGGATGAGTCTTGCCTACGGCCTCATTCTTCCCACGGATGCCCAGATCGACGAGGAAGACACCAGAGGAAGCGATCTGTCCGGATACTGTGAGTTTCTCCCAGATGGATACGGTGAGGCCTTTGCCGTGCTTTCCAGTGCTCCGTTTACGGTAGCTGCCAGCAAAATTGCGGTTCCCGTTCTCTACCCCTATATCGATGACCAGGCACAGATCGCAGGAACCGATCTCCCGATCCTGTCCCAGGATGCGAATGCTGCAGAGATTTCCGAGGCGCTGAAGACGAGAAACGCAGTTCTTCTTCGCGGAAAGGGTGCTGTCTGCACCGGAGCTTCACGCGAAGACGCCTTTGCCGCAGTGATGGTTCTGGAGAAAGGGTGCCGTGCCGCAATGCTCGCCCGTGTACGCGGCGATGTCGCGCCGCTTTCTGCAGCGCACGCAGAGGCGGACCGAACAGCCTATGTGACCTCCTATTCAAAGCTGAAAGATGAAAAATAACGAAAGGCGTCAAAGAGGCGCCAAAAGAAAAGACAGGAAAAGGTGGTGATTGGTGATGCAAAAATCCCAAAAGGCAGGAATGCCGGAGACATACTCTCAGGAGGTAGACGAGAAAAATACGCTGAAAATGAGAGAAATCCTAAAGGACCTCCCGCAGTTCTGCCGCCAGTTTTTCCGGGGAATTTCCGAGAACACCGGAACCCGGACAAGACTGGCCTACGCCTATGATCTCCGCGTTTTTTTCGAATATATGCACGAGAACAACAAAGAGCTTGCCAAACTGGATATTCCGAATTTCCCGGTTTCCGTGCTGGACCTGATTCAGAAGGTCGACATTGAGGAATTTCTGGACTGGACCTCCTATTATGAGAAAAACGGCAAGATTTACACCAATGACGAGCGTGGAAAATCAAGAAAGCTTTCCGCCATTCGCAGCATGTATCACTACTTCTACCAGTCGGAGCAAATCAGCCGCGATGTATCCGCACTGATTCCCATGCCGAAGCTCCATGAGAAGCCGATCATCCGCCTGGAGCCGAATGAGGTAGCAAAGCTCCTGGACCTTGTCGAAGGCGGCGATGGACTTACAAAGGCAGAGCAGCGCTATCATGACAAGACTGCAGTCCGCGACACTGCTCTTCTTACGCTTCTTCTCGGGACCGGCATCCGTGTCAGCGAATGCGTTGGCCTGGATCTGAGCGATGTCAACTTTGACGAAAACGGTATCCGTGTACATCGAAAGGGCGGCTACGATGCCATCGTTTATTTCGGAGACGAGGTGGAACAGGCGCTTCGCCGTTATATGGAAAACCGGATGCAGACAATCCCGCAGGAGGGGTCCGAGAATGCCCTCTTTCTCTCCCTGCAGAACCGCCGCATCACGGTCCGCTCCGTTGAAAAACTGGTAAAAAAATACGCCTCCCGCATCACGACGCTGAAGAAAATTACGCCGCACAAGCTCCGCAGCACCTACGGCACAAGCCTCTACCGCGAGACCGGCGACATCTATCTCGTTGCAGATGTCCTTGGACATAAGGACGTCAATACCACGCGCAAGCACTACGCCGCCATCGAAGAAGACCGGCGGCGCCGTGCTGCCAACATTGTAAGGTTGCGCGAAGACGAATCGCATACATAAAAGCTGCCGCTTTATGTAAGCTTCATATCTCCATCCTTCACCCATCCGAGCTTACGCAGAAAGTGATTGATGAGCGGGCACAGAACTGCCGGAAGGACAAACGAAATGAGAATCAGTCCGGCCCAATCCCATGCGGTAACGGCGTTCTTCGTTCCCGCTGCGATATCATTGATCCAGCCTGTGTAGACACCGATCTGCCCCACCAGACCACAGGTTCCCATTCCAGAGGAAACCGCCGCTCCGTTCATCTGCAGACGAAACAGGCAGGTCGCAAGAGGTCCCGTGATCGCAGACGTCAGAATCGGTGCAATCCAGATCCTGGGATTCTTAACAATGTTCCCCATCTGCAGCATGGAGGTTCCGATTCCCTGTGAAATCAGTCCGCCCCATTTATTCTCCTTGAAAGACATCACGGCAAAGCCGACCATCTGCGCACAGCAGCCGGCAACCGCCGCTCCGCCCGCAAGTCCCGTCAATCCAAGGGCTGCGCAGATCGCCGCCGAGGAAATCGGGAGTGTCAGTGCAATGCCGACCAAAACGGACACCAGAACGCCCATCAGGAACGGCTGCAGATCCGTTGCCCACATGATCAGGGTTCCTGCCTTCATCGCTGCCTTTCCGAGTGCCGGAGCCCACCATGCCGAGAGACCGACACCGACAGCAATCGTCACGAGTGGTGTGACGAGAATATCAATTTTCGTCTCCTTAGAGACGGCTTTGCCGATCTCGGAAGCTACGATCGCAACGAACAGGACCGCCAAAGGGCCGCCCGCTCCGCCGAGCGCATTTGAGGCAAAGCCGACTGTAATCAATGAAAACAGAACAAGAGGCGGGCAGTGAAGCGCGTAACCGATCGCAACCGCCATAGCAGGGCCGCTCATAGCCGATGCAAGAGATCCGACCGTATACTGTGTGTCGTTCACGGTGGCCACTGCCGTGGTCAGAAACGGGATATGAAACTGTGTGCCGATGGTATTGATGATGGTACCGATCAAAAGCGAGCAGAACAATCCCTGCGCCATCGCTCCCAGTGCATCAATCCCATACCTGCGGAGGGATATTTCAATATCCTTCCGCTTCAAAAATGCCTTGAATTTTTCCATAATAAACTCCTCACACTCTCCTCATAAAACACGTAAAAGCAGCAGGACAGCGCCCTTTCGTGCAAACCAAAAGGCCGGGATTTCTATTTCCCGGCCTTTCGCCTATTCAATAATCGAAATATTACTGAAGCATCCCGATGATTTCTTCCACACTCTTTCCGGAAGCTGCAACGGCATCCAGAAGCTTTTGCTGCTCTTCCAGCTTCTTTGCGCTCTCCAGAGCTGCAAGCTCCTTCTTCTTCGCTTTCAGCTTCGCAGACAGATCATCGATATCTGCCTGTACCAGCACCATCTGCTCCTCTACGGATTCGGGTTTCTTCTTACGTCCTCTCGGCATTAGAATATTCCTCCTTATTATGGAATAAAATTTAAATTGCAGTACTTTCTCATTGAGAAATTCTTCCGATATTTCTGCCCTGCAAAAATACTGTACATTTATTTATATGCACTATACCTTATCCTTTCATTTTTGTCATCTTTTTATTTTTCTACCCCACTGAACTTTCTTCAGAAGTCAAAATGACGCAGGTAAAACATAAATCCGTCCTCCGGAAGCGGCTTCGAATAATAGTATCCCTGCAGGTAATCAACGCCTCTGGAAATCAGGTCTTCCCGCTGCCTTTTCGTCTCTACGCCTTCCACAACCGCCTGCAGGTGAAGATCCCGGATCAGATGCAGCATATTATCGAAAATCACCTGATTATTTTGATTGTTCTCACAAGCCCACAGGAAGCTTTTGTCGATCTTGATCAATCGGAACGGATATTTGAGAAGATACGAATAATTCGAATTTCCGGTTCCGAAATCATCCAGGGAAAATCCGAATCCGGCCTCCTGGAAGAGCCTCATGACACGCTTCATCGTGATTTCCGAATAAACCACAGCGGTTTCCGTAATTTCCAGATTGATACGCTGCGGCGAAATATTGTACATATCCGCAATGGCCTTCATCCGTTCCACGATCCCGAGGTCCATGCACTGCACCGTAGACAAATTGACCTCTACAAACTGCAGTCCGTACCGCTCCGGGCGCTGCTCGGCAAGAAACCGGCATACCTTCTCGAACACAATTTCTCCAATGTGCGAGACGGTTCCCGTTTTCTCTGCAATCGGAATAAACTCGTCCGGCGGAATCGCGCCGAGCTCGCTGTCAGTCAGTCTCACCAGAGCCTCAGCCGAATGAATACGGCCGCTTTTCGTGTCGTAAATCGGCTGATAATACACGTCAAAGGCCTGATTGTCCAGTGCCCTTCGGATCGCACGCTCAACCGCAAGCTTTCTTGTCTCATTCTTCATCTCGTCCGCGACATAGACCTCTTCCAGCGGGAGATTGCTGTTGTACGTCGCGGTCGCGAAGACAAAGAGCTGCTCCGGGGTTTTCGCCCGGTCCGGGACGCTCGTCAGCCATACCTGAGCCGGAATGGCAACCTCGGTATCACTGCAGTTCCAGAGCCCTCCGAAACGCCTTCTGATCCGCTCTGCAAGCTCTCTTGCCGATTTCTCCGACGCATTGTACATCACAATGGCAAACTCTCCCGTTCCGACGCGGAAGACGCTGACATTCATCTGATAGAGGCTGCGCAGCCAGTTTCCGATTTGCAGCATCACTCTGCTCAAAATATCGGAGCCGAGAATCGCGCTGTAGTGCTCCATCCCCTGAAGCTTCACCGCAAGAACATAGGAGGAATAGCCGGTTCCGTAGAGCAGCTCTATTTCCCTGCGAAGAGCATAACGGCTGTAGAGACCGGTCTCCGGTTCCTGCATCTCCTCTCCGCTTCCGAGAAAAAGGAAGCAGCAGATCATGAACATGGACTGAACAAAAAGCGCCGCACGCATGTAGGGAAGTACTATCTCCAGCGCAAGGCTTACAAGAAATCCGGAAGAAAAGGAAATGACGTAAATAAATTCCTGACGGACCACTCTCCGGTAACGGAATAAAAGGACCAGACAATACACCGCATAAAATCCCATCATCACAAGATAAAGAATTTTCAGCAGCGTCCAGCCGGGAATGCCGAGGATATCGTAGGACAAAAAGCCCTTCTGCAGAGCAGTTCCTGCAATAAACAGAATCAAAATGATTTCCGGAAGGCAGAACAAGAAAAGATACCGCCCCTTCAGTCCATGAATTCTTCCTGTCAGGATCATCAGGTACAGGGCGATGAAGAATTCCACCAGAATGAAGGACAAATGCGCTCCTGCCGTCAGAATCTCCAGCGCAGTGTCCGGATACTGTACACCGAGATTCTGAAGGGCCCCTGTTCCGAATTCGCACAAAGAGGTCACAAGCATCATCAATAGGGCAGCTGCAAAAATACGTACCTTTTTGCTCCTTGTATTCTTCCGGAGCAAAAGGCTTAAAAGCAGAACGCCATTCAGGACTGCCGCACACAGATCAAAATTCAGATTATATCTTCCAATCGGATACATGCTGTCTCCATTCACTTTTTCTGCAAATAACCAGCAATGATTGCGAGCAGACGGTCCGTGTTGACCGGCTTGGAGACATGATCGTTCATACCTGCCCGCATGCAGCTCTCACGGTCATCCAGAAAAGCATTGGCTGTCATCGCAATGATCGGCACAGAAGAAGCGTCCTCCCGCTTCATGGCCCGGATTGCTCTTGTCGCCTCAATGCCATTCATCCGCGGCATCATCAAATCCATCAGAATAACATCAAACTCATGCGGTGCAGATTTCCGGAAGCATTCCACAGCCGCCTGGCCATCCCAGGCCTTGACAACCTCAGCTCCGCCATCCCGCAGCATGAAGTCCGCAATTTCCATATTGATCTCATCATCTTCGACCAGAAGGATTTTTGAGCCGCGGATGGACGCAGGCGTTTCCTCCCTTGCGGGTCTTTGGCCTGGGTTTTCCTGAAGCTTCTGCATATCGGTCTCCAGATCCTTGATGTCCAGAACGCCATTCATCAGATCCAGAAGATAGCGTGCGCTGGTAAGGATCTTCTCCCGTGCCTCCTGCTGCTTCTCCATATCCTCCGAATAATGCTCGCTGATTGCCACCATTCCGCAGATGCCGTTGATCGTTGTGCGGATGTCATGGCTGATTCTCCGAAGATAGCTGGTTTTGACTTCATTCTCCCGGATCGCGTCGTCCGCCGTGCGATTTAAGAGATTCTCATAATCCAGCTCTTTTAATTTCTGGCTGTGAATGTTTCGCGCCACGATGACAAGGGCACCGATCCTGCCGTCCTCTTCACCGCGCTTCTGCGCGATCAAACGAATTTTCTGCCAGATGCCAGACTGATTCCGGTATTCGAATTCCAGGGTCTTGGCGAATTTCATCCGCACATCCACCGACCGGAAATTCATAAAATCAAGATATCTTTTCCGGAATTCCCTGTCGACGCAGTTCTCTGCATAGGTCCGGAACAACTCTTCCGGAGTTTCGCATTGATCCGCCATGGCGCGGAATTCCTTTTCACCCTGAATCGTCCGAAAGCTGTTTTCCCTGAGATTGACATAAATTGCCCGCTCATAGATTGTCCCGATCGCCTGATAAATGTCAACGTAGCGAAGCTGTGCGATTTTGCTGGAGGCTTTGTTCCATCCAACGAACAATCCCATAAGAAGAATGATGGCAAAATACGCCAGATCCTTCACGCAGACCTCCGGACTTGCAAATGTTAATTCAGAAATGACAAGAAGCAGATAAACAATTCCGTGGAGGAGCAGGGCGTCCACGGGAATCACATCAAACAGGCACGGAATTGCGAACAGCGCGATGCAGACCGTCAAACTGACCTCCGCCGGATGCAGGACAATCCCATAATAAATACTGGTCAGATACCATAGAAGGGAAAAAACAAAAATCATGCACCGGATTCTGCCGCAGTGTTTGCGTCCATACTCTGCCTCGGTTTTGGAAGCAATCGAAAGAATTCCCAAAAGAAAGGAAACAGCAAGAATGGGCAGATCCTCTGCAATGCAGAAGCCGTCATGAATACACTGAACGATCAGGTACAAAAGAAGAACCGCAATCCCCATGACCGAATAGACCGAAAGAAGCGGAAGATTTCCCTTTGCGAGTTCTTCCTCATACTTCCGGATATCCTCATCCTGATATCCAAGATTCAGAAATGACTTCCACCAATTCTTCTGATTCACGCTTCTCCTCTCCGCGAAATAGTTCTTTCGCCTGCCGCATCAGAATTCCGATGTTTTTACTTTGCAGTTTGAATTATTTTATCAAAATATTCCGATAAATTAAACAAAAACTTTACACTTCGTTATGATATACTGAATTGTAGCAATGTTCGATTTTCACGATAAGGGAGGGTGATTATGATGTACAGCACACGCGCAGAACTGAAGCAGCAGGCTAAAAGCCTGATTTCATCCCATTACTGGCCGGTAATCGGTGCAACATTTCTTGCGCTTCTGATTTATCAGGCCGCAACTTCTGCTTTTTCTCTGGCTTCTTTTTTTCTTTTCCCGATTCTTTGCGGCCTGACCCTGTATTATCTGGCGCTCGCGGACGGAAAGGAAACAACCATCGGCGATCTTTTTAACAATGGCTTCGACACGGCGTATTACCTTCGGCGTGTGGGCGGCTATGCCTGGATGTCGCTTTTCATTTTCCTGTGGAGTCTTCTGTTCGTCATCCCCGGCATCGTCAAGTCGTTTTCCTACGCACTGACTCCATATATTCTGGCACGCTATCCCAAGGTCAAGGCACAGGATGCCCTGAAGGTTTCCATGGCCTGCATGGACGGGCACAGGGCAGAGCTCTTTGCTCTGTATCTCTCCTTCCTCGGATGGGGAATTCTCTCCTCCGTCACGCTTGGCATCGTCGGCATCTTCTTCGTAATGCCATATCTTTTGATCACCGTCACGCTCTGGCAGCGTCAGGTGATGGAGGATGCCATCATGCAGGGTAAATTTACCTATGTGGAAGACAACGTCATTGACGGAATGGCAGACGTAGCCTCTGTTCCGCCCCTGTTGCAGGATGATTCTTCCGATCAGAGCAATCTCTGAATTCATGAATACCCGCGAAATGATAAGAAGGCGGATGCAGAACATATGTTCTGCATCCGCCTTCTTGCTATATTTTTTGAAGCAAGACGCCGCTTTTACCGCCTGATGCCATTTCTACAGCTGAATGCCATTCTTCACGCAGAGCTTCCTTGCGGATTCCACGGAATCCACTCCGGTCTTGTTCTTGATCGGCGCAAATTCGCAGGAGCGCTCCACCTCATAGGGAAGACAGGACTCCATCTCGTGCACCATATCCAGAATCAGCTGCTCAAACTTAAATCCGTTCGGCGTTTCCGGCTTGATAAAATTGCCATTTGCATCCATGTAAGGAATCTTCTTCTCCACGATATGAAGCATCAGCTTGTCATCCATGATCTCTTCGAGCTGATCCTCGCGGAACAGATAATTCAGAATGACACCGAAATTATAGGCAGGGTTTCCATTCGCATCCTTTGCATTCAGAAGCTCCGGTGTCATCTCGTAATACTCGACAATGGACGGTCTCCCATCCTCCAGGCACATCGCACCTACCTTTTCATCCGGTGCTGCCTTGCGGACCACCTTGGCACCGCTCACACAGTTTTCTGCAATGGTCGCACCGACAAAGACAGGATCCGCAATTCTCTGCAGAACATTGTCCACAGCAAAGCAGTTCAGCCACTCCACACCAAGCTCATGCAGCTTGTCAAGGAGCCCGGCTTTGTTCATAGAGCTGAACCAGCCACCGTTTCCATTCGGCGAGGATGCCATCTGGCAGCGGCTCTCCATATAGATCTTTCCGTCATAATCCGTGGCCGGTGCCATATCCTGCCGAAAGAAGAACACCTTATCCGGGTCGTAACCGAAATAGTCGTGTTCTTTCATGAATGCAACGGTCGTGTCATGGTTCTTGTCACTCGTCATGATAAAGAACGGGAAGAACGTCCCTGCCTCCCTGACGACATCCATCATGTTCTCGATCAATCTCTGCATAATAAAGACAGGGTGGGTGACGCCGATGTCATACATGCACTTCGGATGATCTGAACCAAGGCGTGTTCCCATTCCTCCGGCAAGAAGAACTGCAGCGACCTTCCCCTCACGGATTTCCTTCAGACCGATCGCACGGTACTCGTCTTCCTTCTCCTGAATCTCCGGAATCTCCATTGCCTTCAGCGGCGTAATGACGCCGCGTCCCGGCAGCTCATCCCTATGATGAACATACTTCGTCACAGACAGATCCATCTGCTCAATCTGCGAAAGGAGCTTTTCCTGTTCCTCCTGCGTCAACGTATCATAATACCTCAGGACATGAGACTGCCCATATTCTTCCAGTTTCTTCTCTGCCAGTGCCTTTCTTTCCTCCATCATCTCCATTGATGACCCTCCCTGTTTATGATGCTCTCTATCGGATCTGCTTCTGGACCCGGCTGTTCTTCAGCAGCAGACGCCTTTTTCGGTTTGAAAGAACTCCCTTCTTTTTGAAGTTCTCCACTTTATTCTACCCCATTTTCTGATCTTTGTCAGAAAACGGAGGAAAACCGGCCGGCAGTGGAACACTCCAAGAAAAAAAGCATCAAACACAGCAATCTTTGCTCACAACGGGAAAGCCCCGGAGTACAAGGCACTCCGGGGCTTTCCTGGTATGAATTTA
>ERZ808246.2368-NODE-2368-length-11887-cov-3.771636_pt1 | contig 11887 bp, 8 predicted proteins | sample MGYA00521083_ERZ808246 | MGnify/ENA primary metagenome ERZ808246 (study PRJEB31516, sample SAMN03275577) | gut metagenome | biome: mammalia-associated habitat; material: feces | host: Papio cynocephalus | place: Kenya | collected 2012-07-07 ...
CGCGTTTTTCAAAACGAGCCAAACCTCGCTGTCGGGCGCGTTGACCGTAACCGAGCCGTCAGACGACGAACCCGTTATTACGTAAACCCCGCCGTCGGTTATCACCGCGTCCGAACCCGAACACGTGACGGATATATTCGAAGATTTAACGCCCGAATTCGAAAATTCAACGCTCACCGCGTCAGTCATATCGGGCGCGGACGTACCCGAATATGACACGGGAACAGCTTTTGCGCCGTCCGTCGTTTGCTCTTCGCCTTTATCCGAAGAACAAGAAGCGAATATAAATATAACGCTCATTAAAACCGAAATCAAAGCCGTAATTTTTTTATTCATAAATTTCACGCCTTTCACAGAACTTCTTTTGAAATCTCTCTCGAACACGTAATATTGAGGTTGCCGTTTCTGCACCTTACAGCGTCGATAAACTCCTTTGGAACCTCGTTTTTATTAAACGTGACCGAATATTTAAGTTCGTAAAGCGTACCCATATTCGTAGTTTTAACGCTGTCGAGAGAATGAGTTTTAGTGTATTTTTCGAATAGATCGTCGAAAAGTCCGTCGTAGTCAAGATCCTCGGGAATCGTAATTTTCAATATGCGTTCGCTCGGCTTCGGCGACGAAAAACCGAAATGAACGAGCAGAAGCATAACCGACGCTATTATTACAAAGAATATTACCGCCAAAGCAACATAGCCCATTCCGAGTGCAAGACCCGTCGCCATTGCAAGGAAAATAACGCCTATCTCCCTCGCGCTTCCGGGGGCAGAACGGAATCTGATAAGACTGAACGCTCCCGCGACCGCAACGCCCGCGCCCACGCTTCCGTTTACGAGCATTATGACGACCTGAACGATAGCCGGCAGAACGAACAGCGCGACCGCGAAGCTCTGTGAGCTTTTCGATTTATATGTTCCGACAAACGCCGAACACGCACCGAGTACAAGCGACACCGCCGTACATATTAAAAATGACTGTAAAGTAAGAGACTGACCGATTATTGAATTAAGCACCTAAAAGCTCCCCTTTCGATATTTCATTTGTTTTTTTGAATATTTCGGGCAGAATGTATTTTTTATAACATTCGCCGTATTTTGAAAACGAAACGCCCTTTGCTCCGACCTGCGTAAGCGCGGAGCTCAGCCACAGCGGGCATACCCCGGGCAGTTTTATTTCGGTTAAATACAAGTCCGGATCGAGTATCTTTCTGCCCTTGTCTCCTTTCCGCAAATCGAGGTCGTACGTTCTGAAACGTATATTTTTATCGAACGTTATACGTACCGCGCCGTCATCTTTGCCCGCGTACGCCGTTCTGTCGTATGCTATAAAAACTTTCGGCGACAAATCGTAAAACGAATTGAAATACTCTATCTCCCTTGCGATCTGTCCGCCGGGATAAGCGAGAACCCCGCCCGACAGTATCGGCTCGACGCACGAAGCCGAAGCAGTTATCCGTCTTTTATATACAACGCCGTCAAACTTTTTCTTTATTTCGATAAAAACGTTTGATTCGCCGTTCGGCACGCCGTAGCTTCTGACCCTTAATTTTTCTTTATACACAGGCTTTTCAACCGACTTTCTGATAAGAGCAAAATCGTCCGTATCGTAATAAATATTGCATATCGTATATTCGCCGTATTTATCCTTTACTATTTTGTCGTTTATAATTTCAAGCAGTCTGTCGCGCTGAAACGAGGTAAGCATATACTTTTTTTCGTACCGTTTAAAACTGAACTGAACGTTTGCCATGTCCGCTCATCTCCTTAATGTAACTGTATAATAACCCGTCTAACTAAAGCGAAACTAAAGAACGGCAAAAAAAAGCACCGGGACTCACATTTTGCTGTGAATCCCGGCGCATATTATATTTGATACTCTGATATTTATTCGTCATCCTCGGGAGGAATTCCGCCCTGGTACTGGCAGTCGTGAAGCATTGCGTAGAAGCCCTTAGCCTCCATTAACTCCTCGTGCGTGCCGGCTTCGACGACGCTTCCCTTTCTCATTACGAGAATTCTGTCCGCGTTCTTAATAGTCGAGAGCCTGTGCGCGATAACGAAGCTCGTTCTGTCTTTCATCAGGTACTTCATGGCTTTCTGAATCTGAAGCTCCGTCTTTGTGTCGACCGAGCTTGTCGCCTCGTCGAGAATGAGTATCGGCGGGTCGGCGAGAACTGCGCGCGCTATCGTTATCAGCTGTTTCTGACCCTGCGAAATATTCGTTCCGTCCTCTTGAAGCTGAGTATTGTATCCGTCGGGCTGACTCATTATAAAGTCGTGAATTCTCGCAATCTTCGCGGCTCTTATAATTTCGTCGTCGGACGCGTTTTCTTTTCCGTAGGCTATATTGTCCCTTATCGAGCCTTTGAATATCCACGTATCCTGCAAAACCATGCCTATCTGCGAGCGCAGAAGTTCTCTGGGCATATCGGCGATATTAACGCCGTCAACGTCGATTTCGCCCGAACGAATGTCGTAAAAACGCATAAGCAGGTTGATTATCGTCGTCTTGCCCGCGCCCGTAGGACCTACGATAGCGATAAGATCGCCCTTGTTCGCCGTCATACTGAAATCTTCGATAAGAGGCTTGTCCTCGCGGTATCTGAACGATACGTCCTTGAATTCGACCCTGCCGTCCGCGTTAAGAGACGTGACCTTATCTGAGTCGGGAATTTCCTCCTCCTCGTCAAGAAGCTCGAAAACGCGTTCCGCGGAAGCGAGTCCCGACTGAATCGAATTTATAAGCTTCGAAAGGCTCGTAAGCGGAGACGACAAAAGGCTGTTATACGATATGAATTTAGTAATGGAGCCGAGCGAGAATCCCGCCGCGCCCGCGACTATCATGTTTCCGCTGACTATACATATTATAACGTATACGGCGTTGTTGATTAAATTTATAACGGGTTCTATGGTTCCCGATATAAAATTCGCCTTTACGGTTATGTACTGGAGACCGTCGTTTATTTCGTCGAATTCGGCTTTCGCCTTTTCCTCGTTATTAAACGTCTTGTTTATCGTATGACCCGTGAACATCTCCTCGATATGACCGTTGAGATCGCCCGTCGTGTTCCAGTATCGTTTAAACCACTTGCGCGAAACTCTCGAAACGAAGTACGAAAATACCGCGCCGAGGGGTGAGATTATAACCGTGATAAGAGCGAGCTTCCAGTTCTGAACAAACATTATGATTATAACTGCAATAACCTGTATAACGCTCGTTATAACAGTGAGAATACTGCTTTGGAGAATATTCGAAAGATTCGAAATATCGTTTGTCAGACGACTCAAAAGGTCGCCTTTCGTATGGGAATCGTAAAAACTCAACGGAAGTCTCGCAAGCTTCGTGTTTACCTGCTCCCTCATGGAGCAGAGCATTTTCTGCGAAACGCCCGCCATTACGAACTGCTGAACGTACTGGAACAGTCCCGCCGCGACATAGAGAGCAACCGTTTTTATAAGAAGCGTCTTAACTTCGGAGAAATCAAGAGTCACTCCGTGCAGTCTGTTCTGAACCTGGGTCTGAATCGCGTCTACAACGTCGCCGAGGATTCCCGGCGCGTAAGAATTTATAACCGTGTACGCGATTGCCGCTATACATGATACGATAAACGCGAACATAAACGGCTTTGACAGAGCCATCAGACGTTTAAGCGTTCCCTTTGAATCCGCCGGCTTGTCCTCTCCGCTTTTTTCCTTGTTTCTGTAAGCCGCATATTTTCCGCTGCCGTTTTTAATGTAGTTGAGAGCGATCTCCTTGGCGCGCTTGTCATGCTGTGATATCTTACTCACCGTCGGATCCCTCCTCGCTGTCGTTTTCCCCGCCGTTTTCGGCTTTTTCGCCGTCTTCGCCTCCGGACGCGTTTTCGTTCGACGGATTCAGAAGCTCCTCGATAAATCCGTCGTCGTCATCGTCGTCGTTATCGCCGAGCTGGGAGTCGACTATTTCCTTGTACTGCGGACACGTTTCGATAAGCTCGCTGTGTTTTCCCATGCCGACAAGCTTGCCGTCGGACATTACGAGAATACGGTCGGCATTCATTATCGTTCCTATACGCTGTGCTACGATAATGATATTTTTATCCCCGATCGTTTTATTGATACCTGCCCTCAGTCTTGCATCCGTCGCGAGGTCAAGCGCGGAAAAGCTGTCGTCGAATATATATATGTCCGCGTTCCTTATAACGGCTCTGGCTATGGCAAGACGCTGTTTCTGTCCGCCGGAGAAGTTATTTCCGCCCTGCGAAACCATGCTTTTCATGCCCTCGGGCAGAGCGAACACGAAATTCTTAGCCTGTGCGGTCGACAGTGCAAGCTCCATTTCCTCCTCCGACGCGCCGGGCTTGCCGACTCTTAAATTGTCCTCTATCGTTCCGCTGAACAAAAACGCTTTCTGCGGTACGACGGAAACGCGGGAGTGAAGCTCGGAAACGGACATGTCTCTGATATCGACTCCGCCGAGAGTTATCGAACCCTCCGTCACGTCGTAAAGTCTCGGAATCAGATTAACGACGGAGCTTTTTCCGCTGCCGGTTATTCCGATAATCGCCGTGACCTCTCCCGGGGCGCACGTAAACGAAATATGCTCGAGCGACGGCTTTTCGGCTGTCGGGTAAGTAAACGATACGTCGTTGAATGAGAGAACTCCCCTGTTCTCTTCGTTCGGCTCAACGGCGGACGCGGGGTCTTTTATCGAATTCTCCATATCGAGAACCTCGTTTATACGGCGGGCCGAAATATTAGCCTTGGGAATGGAAACAAATATTGTTGCTATCGACGTAACGCCCGTTATTATAAGCATCATATACGACATAAACGCCTGCAAATTGCCGACGGTCGCGTTGATTTGGTCATAGTCGAGAGTCGGGTCGAGCGTTTCGATGACCTTACCGCCCTTCCACATAAGCATTGCTATCGCGGTATAAAGAACCGTAACCATAAACGGCAGAAGCGAAGCCATAATTCTCGTCGCTTTAAGGCTTAACGAGGTAAGATCGAAGTTCGTTTTCGAGAATTTTTCGTCCTCGCTCGCCGTTTTATTAAACGATCTTATAACTCTGATTCCCCCGATTTTCTCTCTGACGATCTGATTGAGCTTGTCCGTCAGCTTCTGAACCTTTGAGAAAATAGGAACGATAAATATAAATACTATTATAATGAATACCAATATTATAGGTATTACAACGCCGAGAAAACCCATCAGCTTCGGGTTTAAGCTTATCGCGAGAACAAGTCCGAGAACGAGCGTAATCGGCACCGTAAGAATCGTTCTCAAAGAATTGAGTATCATGTCCTGAACCTGAACGACGTCGTTCGTCGTACGAGTAATGAGCGAAGCCACGCCGATTTTATCTATATCGGTCTGAGACAGCGACTGAACCTTATAAAACATGGTTCGTCTCAGTATATTCGCGTAGCCGGACGATACTTTCGACGAAAAATACGTATTGCCCAGCGACACGCCGATTGACAGTACGGAGAATACTATCATTATCATACCTATAAAACGTATTGTATCGGAGCCTACCGCAATCCCCATATTTTCAAGGAATGAGAGCTGTTTGACATTCGGATCGGACGCGCCGTTTACGCCGTAGGTGACCATATAATTCGTAAGCATGGGCAGTATTATCTGAAACAGCGACTGGAAAATCATGAACGCTATCGAAATCCAGAACAGCTTTGAATACGGCTTTAAAAGCTTCAGCAGTTTTAAAAGTCCCGCCGGCTTTTTCTTCTCCGTTTCCTTTTTCTTTTTTTCTTTAACCTGAGTCGGCAACGCGCATCACTCCGTAACATAAGTAAATTACAAGTTAAATAATATAATAACATGAGTTAGTAAACTTTGCAATGAAATAATTATAAATATACTTCTTTGCACAAACTGTATATTATCCATTCGAATTTTACGTTTAAAATTACAAAAAAACCGTTCTTTTTTTGTTCACATATAGGTATTGACAAGTTACGGGATATTAATTATAATATAATTACTTAAAGTGGATAAAAATCTGAACAGGAGGCACACTTTTATGAAGAAAACCATATCAGTTGTTTTGGCTGTCATTATGATTCTTGCGGTTTGTCCCGTTGTCTCGTTCGCCGCAAGCACATGGGCTACCGGCAGCACAATCGGAACCGGCGAGTACAAAGAGGCTGTTAACACCTCGGGTACAGGCACCGTTACAATCGGCGGAACCGTTACCATGAGAAACTCTCTCACAGTCACAGACGGCGCAACGCTCAGAATTTCAACCGGCGCAACTCTCGTTATGTCCGGAGCAAACGCAAAGCTTATCATTTCAAAGAACGCTGCCGTTATCGTCGAGAGCAGCGGTACTGTTTTAATGCAGGACGCATCTTCGTTCGAGAACAACGGCACCATCGACCTTAAGTCGGGTTCCAACTTCAACATCAACGACGGCGCAAAGGGCAACAACAACAGTGTTATAGAGAACATTTCGAGAATCAACGTAAGCGAGAACGGATATCTTTATCATAAGGTTTCCATTCCCAACAGCTTCTCAACTTCTTATAAAGCAAGCGAGACATGGAACAGAAAGGCTATGACCATTCAGTTCTCCCCCTCGTACTTCCTTGACGCAGGCGCACAGACCGATACCGAGTATCTTACCGCTAAGTACACTCCCGTACAGACCGTAGCGGGCGGTTATACCGACGTTTACGTTGAGCATAACACCAAGATTTACGTTAAGATCTCCGTACCCGACGGCGAGGGCGACTTTATCGACGTAGGCAGAATGTTACTCACCGCAGGCGGACAGACCGTTACCTGCGACAGAGGCGTATTCATGATCACCCCCATGAACGCTATGACTCTTAACGTAGTATCCACAAAATATGCAGATGTAGTTAAACTCTTCAAGATCGAGCTTCCCAAGACCGACGGTTATTACGTTGCTCTTATGGACGGCACCGTAGGCGAAACTATCGTTGAGTACGGTAAGACCCTTCAGTTCCACGTAGTTATCGGTCCCGATTACGATAAATCACAGTATTCAGTATATGTTAACACCGCTGAAATTCAGCCCGACGAGTACGGTTACTACGACGTTACCGGACCTATCGACAACGACGGCAACATGGCAACCGCAGGCGGAGTTCAGCAGGCTCTCACCATCAAGGTTATGGGCGTAACCTCCAACAAACTTATCGGCACCATGACCGATGTAGTCGGATTCATTCAGCAGATTTTCTCGGTTATCAAGTCAATCATCGAGTTCTTCGCAGACCTATTTAAGGGCGGCAGCGGAAACATCGACAACATCTTCGGAACTTGATTAAGATTTAATATCAGCATAGAGAAAGGCAGTCCCGAGGGACTGCCTTTTGCTTTACTGTCGAGCATCATATTATTTGTTAACGCAAACAATATGATGTATTACTCTACATGAAGAATGTTTACGCTTCAGACTTAAAATTGTTGTCTATCACATCTTTAAGTCTGTCGGCTCCCTCGCCCGTCTGCGCCGAAAACTCTATAATATCAACGGGCGAAAAACCGCCGAGCTCCTGTTTAACACTCTCTCGTCTTTCAAGTCTCTGCGTTTTGTTAAGCTTGTCGCACTTTGTAAGAACTATGATATACTTATATCCCGTGTTTTCCAAAAACGTGAGCATATCCCTGTCGTCGGCAGTCGCGGGATGTCTCATATCGACAAGCTGAATTACAAGCGATATCGGTCTCGACGTATTAAAATATCCCTCCATAAGATCGGCCCAGCGGATTCTCTCGGATTCGGAACGCTTTGCGAATCCGTACCCCGGCAGGTCGACAAAACGCACGTCGTCCGATTTAAAGAAGTTAACCGTAGTCGTTTTGCCCGGAACGGAACTTACTCTCGCGAGATTTTTTCTGTTAAAAAGCCTATTTATAAGCGACGATTTACCGACGTTCGAACGTCCGGAAAAGGCGATTTCGGGCATTTCAGACGCGGGAAGCTGGGCGGACGTGCCGAATGATTTTTCGTACTCGATTTTATTGTAATTCATATATTCCTCCGATTTTATTTATACAACATATAAAAACACATAAGCCGTGGGTAAAAATCCGCGGCTTATTTTTTAATTTTATAAATTACGTATACGCGTTGGGTCTGCCGGAATTCTCGTTCTTGATAACGGCAGACACGGACGAGCCTTTTTTCTGCTTCTTTTGTTCCTTTTTCAGCGCGACGTCAAACACTTCGTCTATTGTCTTAACGGGAACGAATTTAACTTTTTTCTTAACTTCCTCGTCAATTTCGGAGATATCGGAAGCGTTGCCATACGGAATTACGACCGTAGTCATACCGTGACGGTATGCCGCCATGCTCTTTTCTTTAAGACCGCCTATGGGCAGAACTCTGCCTCTTAACGTAATCTCACCCGTCATTGCAACGTTTCCGCGAACGGGTATATCCGACAGAGCGGACAGAACGGCGGTAGTCATCGTAACGCCCGCAGACGGCCCGTCTTTCGGAACAGCTCCCTCTGGACAATGAATATGTATATCCTTATTCTTATAAAACGACGAGTCAATACCGTAACGCTCGCATCTGCTTCTTATAAGACTTATCGCAGTCATCGCAGATTCTTTCATAACGTCGCCGAGCGAACCGGTAAGCTCCGTCTTGCCCGTTCCGTCGAGAACCGCAACTTCGATAGGCAGAGTCTCGCCCCCGACGCTCGTCCACGCAAGACCGTTTACAATTCCGACCTCGTCTTTAAGCTCCTCTTTTTCCTCGCGGAATTTTACGGGGCCTAAGTATTCCTCGATATTCTTTTCGGTAACGGTGATAAGTTCGTCCTTACCGTCGGCTATCGCGAGATCCGACTTTCTGCACAGCTTTGCTATCTGTCTTTCAAGATTTCTGACTCCCGCCTCTTTCGTATATCCGTCGATAATAAATCTCAACGCCTTATCGGTGATTTTAAGATTGGATTTATCAACGTTATGCTCTTTCATCTGCTTGGGAATCAGATGTTTTTTAGCGATATTGAATTTTTCCTCGTGCGTGTAGCTTGTCAGATCGATAATCTCCATTCTGTCAAGCAGGGGCGCAGGTATAGAATATTTATCGTTAGCCGTCGTGATGAAAAGAACCTTGCTCAAATCAAACGGCAGGTCGATATAGTGGTCGACATAAGTGTTGTTCTGCTCCGCGTCGAGAACTTCAAGCAAAGCGGAAGCGGGATCACCTCTGAAATCACCGCTCAGCTTGTCGATCTCGTCGAGAAGCATAACGGGGTTCGCACTGCCCGCGTCGATAAGCGAATTTGCAATTCTGCCGGGAATCGCGCCTATATACGTTCTGCGGTGACCTCTGATTTCAGCTTCGTCATGAACTCCGCCGAGCGCGACTCTGACGTATTTTCTGCCCATGGCTTTCGCAATTGACTTTGCGACGGAGGTTTTTCCGACTCCGGGAGGACCTGCGAGACAGATGATCTGTCCCTTAATGTCGGGTGCAACAGCTCTTACGGCAAGCATTTCGACAATACGTTCCTTAACGTCTTTAAGTCCGTAGTGGTCGCGGTCGAGCGTACGTCTTACACTGCTTAATTTTAAATTATCCTTTGTGTAAATGCCCCACGGAAGCGCAAGACACTTATCAAGATACGTTCTGATAACATTCGCGTCGGGCGACGACGGGGACATCTTCGCAAGTCTGTCCGCTTCGACGAGCATTTTTTCCTTGCTGTCGTCGGGCATCTTGGATTCAAGTATCATCTTCGTATATTTTTCTTTTTCCTCGTCGGGATTCTCACCCTCACCGAGTTCCTCGTAAATCGCCTTGACCTGCTCGCGCAGATAGTATTCGTTCTGATTCTTGTCCATTCTGTCCTGGACATTACGCTGAATCTTGTCCTCAAGAGAAATTATTTCTATTTCCTCCTGCAAAACAACGACAAGATATTCGAGTCTCCTTATGGGGTTAAATTCGGAGAGGATATGCTGTTTTTCCTCAAGCGGGAAGTAAATATTTCCCGCAATAAGGTCTGCACACTCTCCCGCCGAATCGCTTTCAAGTATTTTAATGCAGATATCTGGTGCGATCTTGCCCGAAATATCGCTGTACTCGGTAAATCTCTGCTTTGCGCTTCTGATCAAAGCTTCCTCATACTGCTCGTCCGACGCACGGACAAGGGTATCGCGTCTCGGTTTTACAACTCCGCAGTAATACGGCGCGTAATCCGTAATTTCCGAAAGCGAAGCTCTGTACAGTCCCTCAACAACTACTCTTAATGTATTTGACGGTGAAGAAACACGTACAGCCTGTTTTACAGCCGCAACGGTTCCGACTGAATAAAGTCCCGTCTGGGTCGGTCTCTCATCGTCGACATTACGCTGACTTACAAGAAAAATTTCGCTGTTTTTTTCGAGCGCGTATTTCACAGCGTTAATCGACGCCTTTCTGCCGACGTCAAAATGCAGGGTCATGCCGGGAAAAAGGACAAGACCTCTTAACGCGAGAATCGGCATGCGTACGCCGGAATTCTGATTATCCATATATATCAACTCCGATTAATTTCAAATTAGTACTCTGTAATGCCTAAAAGCTTATATCCTACTGCAAATATGGCTGTTTAACAAGAATCGAGAACACAGACAGACTGTCGACTGTCAAGTTTGAGGACGCAGTTAAACACTGTCATACGAAGCAATGCTTGTAAAGTTTTAGACGGTACAGAGCAGTAGGATGCATTGCAATAATTATATATTATTTCGACAAAAGTTTCAACAGCATATTTACAAACACGATTTGATCTTTTAGACTGTCAATGTAAGATACGACAAAAGACCCGGTCGGTAAACCGGGTCAATATATGCCGATTATTAACAGAAATTAAGCTTCCTTCTTCTTGCTTACTACAAGGAATGCAGCCGCTGCCATACCGCAAACGCTGAGAGCAACAACTATACCTTTATCGCCGGTCTTGGGAATAGAGTTATTATTGTTGTTATTGTTATTATTGTTGCTGCCGGTAGTATTATTGCCGTTGTCTTTAGTCGTATCGGGAGCCTTCGTGGTGTCGTCGCCGTTGTTCGAAGTGTCCTCCTTAGTGGTGGAGGGCTTAGTGGGCTTGATACCGTTGATAAGGTCGCCGATGTCTATACCGCCGAGAATATCGGAAATCTTGCCGAGGTCAAGACCGTCAAACAAATTGGTGATAGTCTCGAGATCCATACCCTGGAAAAGGCTGGTGATTGCACTGACATCCATGTTGCCGAGAGAGTCGGTAAGTCCGCCGAGGTCTACGCCTGCAAACATATCCATGATGCTCTGGGGATCAAAATCGGCAAAAGCCTGTGAAATCTCACCTGAAGCCGAAGCCGTAAGACCCAAAGAGCAAACGATAAGAGCGCATGCTATCAATACGGATAAAACTTTTTTCATGATTAACAATCCTTTCGTATTCATAAATACTATACATATCCCTATGTTGATAATCTAATAATACTCTCAAAATCCCATTTTGTCAATCGTTAATATTCGGTTAATCGTTTTTCAGCACATTGCACAATCAAAGGCGATATTTTTTTGTCGTCGATATATACAATATCCGATATTTAAGGAATAAAAAAACGACTTCGGACAAATAATACGGCAAAAGGAGAGGATTATTACGGATAAAAAGAATAATAAACGAACAAAAAGAAAACTGCTTTTTCCTGCGCGCGCAAACAGGCTGACGGATTTTGAAATAAGCGAGGAAATCCCGACCGACGTTCTCGGCAGTTATTCGGGCACTCCGCTCGACGGCTCGCAGCCCGTGCAGGATGCAGACGACCTGTAAAAATAAAAAAGTTCCCCGAAAAAAGTTAAAGCCGAATGTGTGCAGCATTCGGCTTTAGCTTTGGGGAAAGAGAAAATAAAAATGAAAAA
>ERZ808246.2369-NODE-2369-length-11884-cov-3.301209_pt1 | contig 11884 bp, 9 predicted proteins | sample MGYA00521083_ERZ808246 | MGnify/ENA primary metagenome ERZ808246 (study PRJEB31516, sample SAMN03275577) | gut metagenome | biome: mammalia-associated habitat; material: feces | host: Papio cynocephalus | place: Kenya | collected 2012-07-07 ...
TGTCTTGGCTTTACCTGCTGGTGTGGCATTAGTCAATAACCTTGTTTCTAAGACGGGCTCCTCTGCCGTTGCTTTATTTTTCTCTTCCTTGTTTTCCGGGGCATTTTTACTTGGCGTGGATTTGATTTATTTAGTTGGCATGCCCTTATATAAAAACGGGCAAACTGTTGGTTTAAGGTTTTTTGATTTGAAAATTGTTTCTTTTAATGGCGATACTCCTAAGACAAAACAATATTTAGTTAGGTTTCTTTCCATTCTTTTATTAGCAGCTTCTACTCTTGGCTTTGCTTTGATTGCTGAAACAGTAAGTATAATCGTCTCAATTAAACATCATAGTTGCGTGGATGAACTTAGCCGTACTCATATAATCGATTTAAAAGAAAAGGAGAATTCAATAAATGTCAACACCACACATTAATGCAAATAAAGGCGACTTTGCCAAAGTCGTTTTGATGCCAGGAGACCCACTTAGGGCTAAATGGATTGCCGAGTCTTTTTTAAATGATGTTAAACTCGTTACTAGCGTTAGGGGAATTCTAGGCTACACGGGTTACACTTCTTCTAAAAAAAGAATTTCTGTTATGGCTTCTGGCATGGGCATGCCTAGCATTGGTATTTATTCAAATGAGCTTTTTAGCGAATTCGATGTAGAGACCATAATTCGTATTGGTACTTGCGGTACCTATCAAAAAGAAATAGATGTAGGGGATGTAATTTTAGCAGAAGGTAGTTGCACTGATTCTAATTGGTCTAGCCAATTTGCCCTTAATGGAGGGACTTATTCGGCTATTGCTTCTTTTGACGTTCTTCTTTCTGCTTATGAAGCTAGCAACAAATTAAACAAAAAGGTCCATGTAGGTAATATTCTATCTGCAGATGTCTTTTATGACGAAGATAAAGAAGTATGGAAAAGGTGGGCTAAATTAGGATTATTAGGCGTTGAAATGGAATCTTATGCCTTATATACAAATGCTGCCAAATTCAAAAAGAAAGCCCTTTGCATATTAACTGTTTCCGATTCCTTCTTAAGTGATAAAATTCTCACTAGCGAACAAAGGCAACTTGGATTAAAGGATATGGTTGAAGTTGCAATATTGACTGCCGAAAAGTTCGCTTAGTTTTATATTTATGCCATATAGTGTTCGATTGAGTTTGTTTTGCGTTGTTTGCATTCTTTGCTTTTTGTTTTTGGTATTCCTATTTTTTTATAGTCCAATAAAAAGATTCTTATACAAAAAGTTTACTTTAAGAATGTATTATAGCAAGGTTAGAAGGGTAGTTCTCGATAACGATTATTATTTGATTAATAATTTTGCGAACAAAACCGCTGATCAAGAAACATTTCATATCGATCATATAATGATTGGCGATAAATATATCTATTGCATCAGGGATAGGTATTATGATGGGGCAATCGCGGCAAAAGAAACCGATCCTAGTTGGATTTTTTATAAGGGCAAAAAGGCAACTTATATTAAAAATCCAATGTTAGTAAACAAAGTCAGGGTCGATAGAATGTCGTTAATGACAGGAATAGATAGCAAAATATTTATTTCTATTGTTTTAATTAACGATGACTGCATGATGACTAGACTCAACAATACCTATACGGACAATTTCATTGTTTCTTTGAAAAAATTCCCCTTTTTAATAGAACAACTCGAGTCTAATGATGTCTCTCCTTTAGACCCAAAATCAATTGCTATTGCCGCTAGAGACTTTTCGGAGCTAAACCTTAATGGAAAAATTTGACATCAATAGACCCTTTGACAAAATTTCATTTTCCAGGATTAAGAAATATCCTGGGCAAATTTTCGCATTGCTTTTTGTTTTTCTTCTTATTGCTGGAATTTCAATTGGAATCGGGTTAATAAATCCTTCTTTTTTGTATTTAACTATTCCTTTAATTGCTTTGCCTGCTTTATTTTCTTTACAAGTATCCATTAATTTTTTAATTGAGGGCAGGGGAATATCCAACAAGGCTTCTTTTGGTTTTTTCTTATCTTATTTTTCTCCCCAATTCAAAGGTTGCTATCGAGTAGTATTGACTTTTTTTAAAAGTTTATTGGTCTATGTTGTTTTTTCTTTAATTGTAGCCATTAGTTATTATTATATTGCCATAAATGTATCACCGACTTTTAAAGAAAGTCTTGACCAAGTCGCTTCTTTGCTACAAAACGATGGATTTAATTCTATAGAAAAGTTATTCGAAAATAACGATTTATTGCTCTTTTATCATTTCTCGCAAGGCATTCCTTTGCTTTTTTCTTCACTTTATTTTTGTCATAATATTTTGTTAAATTCATTAAATGTCCATATTCGCTCAAGGGTTGGCAGCGTGTCCCCATCTGCTTTAAATAGCCTTTTTTCGTTTATGGTTAGAAGTGATAAAAAATTGTTTTATTGGTCTTTTGTTAAAAGGAATTGGCCAGGTTATTTATTTTATGGAATAGGATTTATCCTTGGCTATTTGTTTTCTTTTTTCCTATTTCCTAATATGCCTACTTTTGCTATTTGCTTTGCTTTATTTTTTGCTATCTTCTTTTTATGCTTTTATTTGCCTTTTACTTTCATTTCTTCTGATTTATTTATAAGAAACAATGATCAAAATATTAAGAAGTTTTTTATTGAATTTTCTTTAAAATCTTTAGAAGAACTTAAGAAAACTTCTATTTTTACAAATGAACAAATAAACGAGGCTTTTAAAAATATTAAAGAAGTTGAAAAGTCTTTGGACGATGCAAAAAAAGAACAAAACGAAGATAAGGAAGAAAAAGATTCTATAGACAGCAAAAAAGTAGATAAAGATTCATCTAACAATAACCATAATGGCAACGAGAAAGAGTAATTTTTATTTTTGACTAAATTTTTCTTGGAATATATTGGTTAAATAATCTTTTTGATCATTATCTAAAAAGGCAGATTCGATAGAATTTTTAAATAATTTTGTAATTTCTTCTTCGCTTAAAGAAAAACATTCTTGTAATTTTTTAAATTCTTCTTTTAAAGTAATGTTAGATATAGCCATGTCATCGGTATTTATCGTTACCATTATCCCTTTTTTTAAAAACTCTTTTATGGGCAAATCTTTATAAGCATTGATAGCATGGGTATCGACTTCGCTTGTAGGGCATAATTCCAAGGCGATTTTTGTTTGGGATAAAAATTCCATTAACATGGGGTCTTCAATACTTGCTACCCCGTGTCCAATCCTTCTAGCCCCAATTCTAATGGCTTCCCAGATGGATTTGTAATTGTCATCTTCCCCTGCATGAATTGTAATGGGGATATTATTTTCATTGGCTAGTCTAAATACGTTTTTATATTCTTCGGTTTTATATTCTTTTTCTGAACCAGCCAAATCAACTCCACAAACCCCTTTTTTGTAAAATTCCTTAGCTACTTTTATTGTTTCTAGATTCGTTGCTTCATCCTTTCCTCTCATGCAGCAAAGAATGATTTGACCGGGCATCAACGTTTCATTTTTTGCCATTTCAAGTCCTTTTAAGACGGCTATAACGGCTTGGGTTTGCGTTAGGTTATTTTCCAAATGCAAGCAAGGCGCGAATCTAACTTCTGCATAAATTAAGCCTTGTTTGCTTAATCTTTTGAACAAAGAATAAGTTGCATAAGTTAAGGAAGAGGCATTTTGCAATAGCTTAACTGGCAAATCAAAATAAGAAAGATAATCGGAAAGGCATCTGCATTTGTTTTTTATATCAATTTGTAAATGTTGTTCGTATTCTAGGACTATTTTTTCCTCAAGATGGTTAATTTTTGCCAAATAGAGTAAATCCTCTTTGCTTAAAGAGCCGTCAAGGTGTATATGTAAATCAATCATTTTTTCTTTTTCTTAAATTTATGTATTAAGTTATTAAAGCATTGCTAGCCTATTTTGGTCTAGCAAGTTTATCTATTTTTCATATAAAACCGCTTACAAACAAATTAAGAAATAAAAAATCGATCATTAACGATCGACATCTTTTAACTGGAGCAGGCAACGGGAATCGAACCCGTATATTTACCTTGGCAAGGTAATGTTCTACCACTGAACTATGCCTGCATTGCCTCAAGGCTTGACTATTATATACGCAAGAGTAATTACGTTTCAAGTAGAAGATTTTAAATTATAAGAATATAATTTGGTTGTTTATTTTTAAGGACTTTTTATGGCTGATAATATTGAACTCGCTGAACTTCTGTTTCCTGATGTAAAACTTACCATCGATGATTTGGAAAAAATGTATCCACCTAGAAACTTAAAAGAAGGTGCCCAAGTAACTAGATTTGCCCCGTCTCCAACCGGTTTTTTACATACGGGGTCTTTGTTTACTTCTTTAATTTCTTATATTGTTGCTAAACAATCTGGAGGAGTCTACTTTTTTAGATTAGAAGATACAGATACCAAAAGGACAATTGAAGGATCTGGCACTTTATTGATTCAACAATTAAAAGAATTCGGCATTGTGGCTGATGAGGGCTATTTTTCTAATGGCGACAAAGGGGATTACGGACCTTACCAGCAATCGAAAAGAAAAGACATATATCGTGCCGTTATTAAAGAATTGGTAAAAAGAGGCCGCGCCTATCCAGATTTTTGTACGCCTGAGGATTTAGATGCAATTAGGAAGTTCCAAGAAGAGCACAAAATATTGCCTGGGTATTACGGCTGCTATGCTAGAGATAGAAATCTAACTCCGGATGAAAGAATTGAAAGAATAAAAAACGGTACACCTTGGGTAATCAGGTTCAAATCCAATGGGGACCACGATAAAAAAACAAAATTTATTGATGCCATTAGAGGAGAAATAGAACTTCAAGATAACGATACGGACGTTGTTATTTTAAAATCTGATGGCCTTCCTACATATCATTTTGCCCATGTCTGCGACGATCATTTTATGAGGACTACCATCATTACTAGAGGCGAGGAATGGATTCCATCGACTCCCATTCATCTTGATATGTTTAAAGCCTTGGGCTGGAAAGCTCCTAAATATGCCCATATCCCTTCGATTATGAAGCTTGACCATGGGAATAAAAGAAAACTTTCTAAAAGAAAAGATCCAGAGGCGGCTGTTTCTTATTTCCTAGAAAATGGCTATTGCCCTCAATCTTTGCTTGTTTATTTAATGTCTATAGCCAATTCTAATTTTGAAGAATGGGCCATTGCCAATAAAAGTTTTGATTTATCAAAATTTACTTTCTCTTTGAAGAAGATGTCTTTGGATGGAGCTTTATTCGACGAAAATAAGCTTAATTATTTTGCTAAAGAAATTTTGGCCAAAATGCCTTTAGAAGAACTATATGGCAATGTTTATGGTTATGCTAAAAAACACGATGAAAAATTGTTAGAAAAGATCGAATTCAATCCAGTTTATTTTAAAAAGATATTAAACATTGAAAAAGATCGCAAGAACCCTAGAAAAGACTATGCTAAATATTCTGATATTTATCCTCTTGTTAGATTCTTCTATCACGATGAGTGGGAAAAGATGATAAAAAACGTTAATTTCGACGAAAAATTTAGTTTAGACTTGGTTAAGGATGTTCTTTCTAGCTTGAAAGAAGAGATGCTATTTAATGTTGATGAATCTACTTGGTGGAACGGATTTAAGCAAATCGGAGAAAGCCATGGGTTTGCTTCATCTAATAAAGATTATAAAAACAATCCTTCCGCTTATAAGGGCTCTGTTTCTGATTGTGCCGAAATATTGCGCTTGGCTTTGACTTGTTCAAAAGAATCTCCAAATTTACATGAGATTTTGGAGATATTAGGACAAGAAGAAGTAAAAAATAGGCTATCTAGCATTATTTCTTTGCTATAAATAGATTTTTCCTTGCCTTAAGTTTGCGACCGCTAGTAAAATAGTAGTCGCTTGGCCCCATGGTCAATCGGTTAAGACGGGACCCTCTCAAGGTCCAATGGCTGGTTCGACCCCAGCTGGGGTCACCAAGTGCAAGCTTACCCACGAAAGAGATTTTGTGGGTTTTTCTTTTCTTTTTATCTACTTTTTTCCTGTTTATAATATTTTTGTTATGGAAAAAGAATTTAAGCTCGTTGCAATAGGGGATTCCTATACTTACATCAATGATGACTTGCCAGAAAGTGGCAATAGGGTAAAAAAAGGGTATTTGACTAGGCTAATTGAGAAATTGCCATTTAAAACCAAATTAATTAACCTTGGCATTAATGGGGCGGCTGCATCTAATTTTTTGGATGTAGAAATTCCAAAAGGAGATATTTATATCGTTTTGCTTGGGACAAACGATTGGTTTGGTTCAAGAGAACTGGGCTCTTTATCTGATTTTAAAGAGGCTAAAAAAGGTACTGTCTTAGGAAATTTAGGCGATATTATAAAAAGGATCCATGAAGTTTCTCCTAATGGCAGGATATACCTATGCAATCCGGTAGAAAGAGGCAGGTTTGTTTATATATTCGATTACAATAATAATGCCCACGATAGCTCTACTCCCAATAAAAATGGGGTTTATTTAAGCGAATTTGCTAACAAGATATTGGAATGTGCGAGTTTTTATGATTTTGTTTATCCTGTTAATTTGCATGACGAAACTGGATTTAAAAGTGAAAATGCAATGAAATTTTTTAGGATAAAAGAAGATGGTGAAATTAAAGATTTGCCTTATCCAGATTTTTTAAGCGTACACGTTGACTCAAATTTAAAAATTTACCCTTACCCAATTGAAGCTTATGGCTGGGCTTATGATGGATTGCATCCTAACGATGGAGGGTTTGAAAAGATAGCGGATGTGATATTTGAAGTTATTAAATCAACTTTCACTTATTAACTTTTAAAATGTTAATTTTCTTCAATGTGATTAATAATTGGTTTTTTCATAGTTTTTTTGACATTGTAAAAAAAATTAAAAATATTTTTTGCCTCTAAGCCTCTCCCTATTTAGAATATTGGAATTGTGTTTTGGAGGATTTGGTTATGGACACCAAATTTATATTTGTTACCGGTGGGGTGGTTTCTTCTTTGGGGAAGGGGATATCCGCCTCTAGCTTAGGCTTGCTATTGAAAAATAGAGGATTCAAAGTCTTCATGCAGAAGTTTGATCCATATTTAAATGTTGATCCGGGGACTATGTCTCCATATCAACATGGCGAAGTTTTTGTAACAGATGACGGAGCCGAAACCGATTTAGATATTGGGCATTATGAACGCTGGCTCGATGAAAATTTAACAAAAGAATCTTCTATTACTTCAGGAAAAATCTATTCCTCTGTCATTGCTAGAGAAAGAAGAGGGGATTATTTGGGTGCAACTATCCAAGTTATTCCCCATGTTACTAACGAAATCAAGAAAAGATTGCTCGACGCTGCTAAAGTAAGTGGTGCCGATATTGTCATAACTGAAATTGGTGGTACGGTTGGAGATATCGAATCCTTGCCATTTTTAGAAGCCATTAGACAAGCTAGGTTAGAATTTGGTTATGCAAATACAATGTTTATCCATAACACGCTTGTACCTTATTTAAAAACAAGTGAAGAAACTAAGACCAAGCCTACTCAACACTCGGTAAAAGAACTTACTGGTTTAGGGATTCAACCAGATGCCATTATCCTTCGTAGCGAAGTGAAACTAGATAAGCATACTAAAGAAAAAGTATCGCTTTTCTGCAATGTCCCTCTTGAAGGTGTTTTCGAGGCTGACGATGCCCCTTGCATTTATGATTTGCCAATTGATTTGCATGAACAAGGGATGGATGATTATGTTTTGAAGCATTTTAATTTAGATGCCAAAAAGGCTGATTTATCTTCTTTACTTTCTTTTATTAAGAAGATCAAAAGCATTAAAAATTCCGTCAAGATTGCCTTGGTTGGAAAATATGTTGAACTAAAAGATGCCTATTTATCTGTTTACCAAGCCTTAAAAGCAGCTGGTTATGCTTTTTCATATGATGTTAAAGTCGAATGGATAAAAGCCATGGATTTAAACGAGAATAATGCCGCCTCAATTTTATCTAGCTGCGATGGCATTTTAGTCCCGGGTGGATTTGGGCAAAGGGGCTCTGAAGGAAAGAAAATAGCGATTAAATACGCTAGGGAAAATAACATCCCATTCTTAGGAATTTGTTTTGGGATGCAACTTGCGATTATTGAATATGCCGAAAATGTCTTAGGCATGAAAGGAGCAAATTCAACTGAGTTTGACCCCAATTCCGAATACCCGGTTATTGATTATCTGCATGACCAATATGCCGGGATTGATATGGGCGGTACGTTGAGACTAGGCGCTTATGATTGCAAATTGGATAAAAATTCGCTTGCATATTCTTGCTATAAAAAGGAATTGATTAGAGAAAGACACAGGCATAGATATGAATTCAATTCTAAATTTGAGGAAGCTTTTTCTAAAAGCCATATGAAAATAAGTGGCAAGAATCCTCAAACTGGCTTAACTGAAATAATTGAACTTGATAACCATCCCTTCTTTATTGCTTCTCAATTTCACCCCGAATTTACTTCTAGGCCAATGAAACCAAATCCTTTATTTGAAAATTTTGTTGGCGCGGCCATAAATAATAAAAAGCAATAAATTGTGTTATCATATTTTTATGAAAAGGGCCATTTGTCTTTGCGCTTCAAAAAGCAGGAAGGGAAATAGTCAACGAATTGATAATTTAATTAGACATAGGCTTAATAAAGTTTTCGATGTTTTTGAATTTGTAAAAATTGGGGATATAAATAAAACGATTGATAATTTATCAATTTTGATTAATGGATATGATTATTTGATTATTTGCGGTGGCGATGGTACTTTCAATCATATAGTTAATGCGCTAGCTAGGATAGATAAAAAACCTATATTGGGCTATATAAACACGGGTACCATTTGCGATTGCGGTTATTCATTTGGTGTTAACGGTTCTATTAACAAGGCCTTAAAGATTATAGAAAACCAATACACGGGTCGTTTCGATTTAATTAAAATTGGCGATAAGTATTTTACCTATATGGGCGCTATAGGAGCTTTTAGTTCCATTTCATATCAAACAAGCAGGATAGCATTGCGTATAATCGGAAGGCTTGCCTATTATTTAAAAGCCTTAAAATTTGTATTTAAAAAGAATAAAGTAACATATTCTTTAACAATCAATGGTATTAATTATGATGGTACGTCTCCATTTATTTTACTTTTAAATGGAAATAGGGTCGGAGGGTTTAAAATAAATAAAAATTCCTCTAGCCAGGATGGATATTTTGAAGTCTATTTAACTAAAAATGGAATCTTTAATGGTCTTTTATCATATTTCGTTTTTCCAAAAATAAAGCCCATAAAGACAAATAAGGTGATCATTAATTCGCTTTCTTCATCTGCTTGGTGCTTGGATGGCGAACAATATGAATTATCTTCTAACGTAATTGAAATTGATAAAAATAAGTTAGAAGTCCTATGCAAAAAGCCATTTAGCAAGTAAAAGCGGCGGCTTTTTGCGTTGATTTTTCTTTTTTATTGCCTTTTATTGATTTAAAATAGGATTAACAATAACTTGAAGTGGAGGTTATTTATGAAAAAGAAAGTGACTATTTTGTCCATCATTAGTCTTGTTTTGATAGCCGGCGGGCTTGTTTTTATGTACTTCTTGCCTTCTTTGATGCAAGACAAATTGCCATTATTCACCTCAGAATACATGCTTGATTTTGCAAACTTTGGTCAAATCTTTAATGGAATGTTTTCGAATTTTTCGAGCTTACTAACGATTCTATTTGTTTCTGCTGGCGGGGTTTGCCTTGTTTTATTGGTTTTGCATATTTGCTTCTTGATCTCGAAAAAGCATGCATTGTCTCTTCTTGAGTCACTTGCCTTTTTAATTGAAAGCGTTTTGCTTCTGTATTCATTGATAATTTTCTTTTCACCAGATTTCTTTATGCTATCTGATTCCTTCTATTTCTTAGCAATGATTGATTGTTTAAAAAACGGACTTATTGATGGGTGGTGGCTTGCTTTATCTTTTGTTCCTGCCTTTTTGATTTTAGTTGGCTTTATTTTGTCTTTGATTGCCGTTATTGCCGATATTGTTTATTGCGCTTCCAATAGCGAAGAAAAGGTTCTTGTTGATAATGATAGCAAACCTAATAATGCCGACTTTGATAAGAAAATGGATAACGTTGTAGTTATTCATGATGATGATACTTCCGATAATGCTTTAGAAAAAGATTTAAAATCCATAGAGAAAAATGAAGAACACCCTCTTTCTGCCGAAAAGCAATACTCTCAAAATTCTCAATATAATACTATCCCTTCCTTTTCTACCCCTTACGGAGGCCAATCGATTGCAGGACCTTTATTAGTCCAATATATCAACACTTATTCTCCCGAATCATCTAAAGTAGAGACTGAACAAAAGAAAGGGTCTACTGTTCCGGTTTCTGAAATTCAAGGAGCTATATCTGGCCAAAAGAATTTAACCTCTGACGATATAAGAAAAATTGTTCGCGAAGAATTAAGCGACAAAGAAAAGCCGACTACTCCTGTTATAGTTTCTGTTCCTTCTCCTGTTTCTAGTGAAACAAAAGAAGAGAAAAAAGGCTTAACGGCCGATGAAGTTCGTTCTATTTTTTCCGAGGAGATTAAAAAGATAATGGGCAAGCAAGAAGAAGATATAGTGGTTGAGCCTGCCCCTGCCCCTTCTTTAACTCCCGATGATGTTAGAAAAATTATCTTTGAGGAATTCAAGACAACAAAAGAAGTCTCATCCAAAAAGGATGAAGAGAATAATCCAAGTGAAAAATTAACCGAAACCGATGTTAGGGAAGTCATTAAACAAGAGTTATCTGCGTTCAAGCAAGAAAATGAAATAAACGAAAAAAAGAAATTGGAAGAAGAAAAAAAGGCCAAACTTCAAGAAGAGGAAAGAGCTAAAACGCTTGAAGAGGCTAGAAGATCAGCTTTGGAACAACTTAGAAAAGAACAGGAAGAAAAGAATAAGAAATTAGAAGAAGAAAAAGCTAAGGAAGAAGCAAAGCGCCTAGCCGAATTACGCGCTTCCGAAGAAAGAAGAAAAGCTTTAGAAGAAGCCAAGAAACCTTCTATTTCTATTGACGATATTAGAAAAATCATCTCCGAAGAGTTTTCTAAGCTTCCTAAGGAGGAAAACAAGAAAGAAGAATCAAAAATTACTCCTGAATTAATCCGTTCTATCATTAAACAAGAAATTTCTTCTTCTCCTATAAAAGAGGAGAAAGTGACCCCAACTACCGTAATTATTAAAGATGACGAACCTAAAATAGAAGAAAAAAGCGAAACCAAGCCTTTAACCCAAACTCCAAATATAACCGTTGTAGTTAATAACCCGGCCGCAACTAAAGAAGAGAGCAAACCAGTTCAACCCGTTAAAAGAGTTGTAGGTGCTATAAATCCAAACTTACCTCCTCACGATAAAATAATCCGCATCCCTTTCCCGGTTAGAATGGTTGACGCCGATAAGGAGATGAAGTCGAATTATAACGAGCTAAAATCTGAGATTCTTTCATATGGGGCAAAATCTAGAGTTTCTAATTCCGGTGATACTTTCCGTTTGCACAAAGTAACTTTTGTGAAAATAACTATTGCAGGCAAGAGCTTAAAATTATACTTTGGTTTAGATCCAAAAGATTATGCAAATACTCCTTTGCCTGTACAAGATGTATCGCATAAGAATGTTTATAAGGATATCCCTCTTGTATTTAAAGTTAAATCTGAATTGTCTTTAAGAAGAGCTAAGCAACTTATTGCCGATGTCATGGATAAAAACAATTTGGAGCAAGGCAAGATTATTCCTCATAACTGGGCGGCTGAATTAAAGGATTATAATCCTACTAATTCAAAAGAAGAAGATGAGGAGGAATAAAAAAAGTACCGGTTAATTCCGGTAC
>ERZ808246.2371-NODE-2371-length-11876-cov-3.572371_pt1 | contig 11876 bp, 14 predicted proteins | sample MGYA00521083_ERZ808246 | MGnify/ENA primary metagenome ERZ808246 (study PRJEB31516, sample SAMN03275577) | gut metagenome | biome: mammalia-associated habitat; material: feces | host: Papio cynocephalus | place: Kenya | collected 2012-07-07 ...
TATGCCCCTCTCAACTCAAATCGTCACAAACTTTTGGAAGTTTGCGGAATTGAGGATTACTTAGAAAGTGTTAAAAAATAGTTGGTAAAGATTTGTAGTGGATTATCAAGGATAGATCTGGTTTCGAAAAAGGAGTGCACGACTGATGAGAAAATGAATATTAATAAAAAAGACACAAGAAGATTATCAAGTTATTTTTTATGATTACGTAATAGTGCGTAATGGAAACGATTGAGAGATATTTGCGCATCTAAATCTTCTAGTAATTTTCGCCCTTTCCTTCTAACCAGAGTGATTATAGAAACCTTAATAAACCTGCATCATTAGTTTAAATTCAATGCTAACCTAGTGCAACTTACTAAGCATACAATGGTAAAAATTTGAATTATTTCAGATTTCGTCACCTTAGTAATTAAAAAAATAAGTTGCGTCAGATAAAGATGAGATTTTCAAGGATAGATCTGGTTTCGAAAAAGGAGTGCACGACTGATGAGAAAATTAATATAGACCAAATAGATTACTTGAGATGATGCTGGTTATTTTTTGAATCCTTGAAAAGGTGCGTTTTTAATGAACTTAGAGAATGTTTGATGAGAAGTTGTGAAAAGAGTGCTTTAAGACGAATCAATGGAATGAGAATGGTGTGTAAAAGTGTCCTTTTTGCACACCATTAATGGTTTTGGTGTGTAAAAGGTAGGTATTTGCATACGGCATAAATCTCATCATATTTGTAACTGCCTGAATTTTGCAGTCCTGCGGTATAATTTTGCTTTCAAAATAATTATTATGAGACGAAATAACATAGTAAAGAAAACCGAAGCATTTTGTGATGCTTTAGATCTAAAACACGAAGAATATGTAGGATATGTGTCTTTACCAGAAGAAGAGCGTATTGTGAAGTATAGAAAAGCTGTTAGATATATCGAGGACAGGATTTTAAAAATTACCGGAAATCCTGTGACTGATATGGCTTTTGGCTGGTGTAGAGATGAAGTCGAGAAGTATAAAGTTGAGATGCTTTTAATGGAAAGAGATTACTTGATTTCTAAAATGTTTGAACTCCATTGTTCTGACGAAGAAGTGGAACGCTTTGAAAAACAGAACGATAGACTGTATTCTTTAACCTGTGATATGTTCTCTCGTACTGGGAAAATGTATAGAAAGATGTTAGATATAACTCCTGAGAAAGAAGACGATGAATTGACAGTGGAGGGCTGCCTTCGGTACTGGGGCGATTCTGAAGGAAATATATTAAAATTGGAAGACGATGAGTTTTATGGCAGTCGCTTTACGGAGTTGATAATTATAAATGCGATTTTGCAGGAAGATAAGATGGGGGATGATGAGATAATGACATGCAGTCCTAACAGTGGACCATACGAGATTAAATTCAAATCATCTATGACAGACGAAGAACTTGGCCTGGATAATTATTTGGACGATGGAGTGAGCTGGGCAGAGTCTTGGCTTAGGCATCCGCGATTAGAACATGTATGCGTCTGCTATGCCACCCATGCACTTGTGACTCACTCAGGTTACTCTATACCGGATTTTTTGAGACTTAATACTTTTGAAGTTAAAATAAAGGTTATGGTTCAGAGTTTTAGTAACATTAAAGTATTATAATTCATAACCGAATTCTGTGTGATTTTGAAGTGCCAATTTACTCTAATTGGCACTTTTTGTTAGGTGCTTAGTAATTATTAAAAAATAACTTGATAATTTTTAATCTTTACCAACTATTTATTATGCTTGCTTAATTCAGTATCACTCATTAAATCTCGACTTACGATGAAGCTATTTTAACGTTAGTAACGTAAAAAAACAAGTTGCGTTAGATTAGCATTAGATTTTCGAGGAAACAAAAAGATTTACTAAGATGATGCAGGTTATTTTTTGAAGGTTACTTAGTAAGTCGTAATTGCTAAAATCATCGAAACTTAGGCCAATCTTATAGAATCTTTAATGCTATGGCTGCACAGGCTTCAGCATCGGCAAGAGCGTGATGGTGCTTGGTAAGATCGTATCCGCAAGCAGCAGCGACAGTCTGAAGTTGGTGATTTGGCAAGTGGCACCCAAAATGCCTGCGAGATGCTGAAAGCGTGTCATAAAATTGATAATCAGGGTAGTCCATTTGATAGACTTGGAACACGCTTTTAAGGCATCCTTCGTCGAAACGGCTATTGTGCGCGACAAGGGGCAGTCCTTTTATCTTCGGGCCAATTTTTTCCCATACATACGGAAACACAGGAGCATCTTCCGTATCTTCCGGTCCAAGTCCGTGAACTTCTCTGCAGAACCACGTGTAGTATTCTGGTTCAGGATGTATAAGGCTGTAATAGCGATCAACTATTTGCCCATCTTTTACAATAACCACTCCGACAGAGCATACGCTGCTGGCACATCCGTTGGCGGTTTCAAAATCTATTGCTGCAAAATTTTTCATTTTACTTAAGTTTCGCGTATTAATAATTATTCCACGTCACCCTATCCCTAAATCCCTTTCCTCGAGAAAGGGACTTACTGTCGGCGCAAGCGCCTTTAATAATGACTGTTTCGCACTTGCGAAACTTTAATCATTTTATTGTATGTCGTTTTTTTGCTATATCATCGTCTATACTTGTTACTACAAATAACCTTGTAGTGCCATCTGTAATTTCAGGTGCGGATTCTATTTTAAAAATACATCTTTTTAAGCAATGCCCAGAGGTGAATAGTTCGTAAAGTGATTTTATCTGGCTTTCGGGAATGTCATTTTTATCTGTGCTATAAAGAAGCAAGATAACGCTGTCGTAATTCGATGAGAGAACATCGCTGTATTTGCCCACTAAATCTTCAAGAGATGCTGTGGTATATTTTTCATTTCCTTTTTTTTGACAAAAATAATTCTCGCTGATTTTTGCTGTATTAAATAAGTATTGAAGGTCACTGCGCCCAATGTTATTTGACAAACGAGTTAGTTTTTTGATACATTCTTCTATGTTAGACCATCGTTCATATCGCTTGATTGAGCGGTCTATTCGAGCGTCACGCATGCGTTTGACCCTATTCTTTTTTTGTCCTCTTTCTATGATTTTGAATAGTACATCAGCGTTTATGGTATTTTTTAGATATTCTTTTTTTTCCTTTTCCCCTCTTGCATATTTTAAGTCTTTACGCTTTAATAGTTCATGTGCTTTTCGTGCATATTCGTTGTCTGCTCGCTTTCGTGAAAAATTGCTTGAAAAAGTTTGTTCTATTTCTTCTTGTGAGAATCCGTAATATGTTAGTTCCCAGAGGATATATGCGGCAAGTTGGTCTTTATTAAGACTGAGACCATCCTCAATGCTTACTTCGAAGTTTAGATCGTTCTCCCAAGAATAGTCGTTAACATTTACTCCGACCCATCCTTGTTCTTCGTTTCTGCAAATGGCTATTTCACCTTCTTCATTAGATGGAATAAGAAGCATTAATTCATCGAAGGCTTCTCTATAAGAATATAATCCGCTTTTTACTTTAAGGTCTTTTCTTAAAGTCGGAATCATCGAATCAAAATCGATTTGGTGCACTAAATCAAATAGTTTCATACTCTTTTCAATTAATATTCTACACACGAATGATTGCCAATGCTGCCATTTGCATAAATTGCTTTTTTCGCCGAAGAGATTTACTTGCTGCCAGAGCAAACGCTTCTAATAGCTATCGTCTTGCATAATCCGACACTATATTATTTATGCGAATTGGCATAATGCGAGGCCATATTGGCAATAATACTTGACATGTTATCCCTAAGTGTATCAGGAGCAAGCACTTCTATTTCATCACCATGAGATAGAAGTTCCTGAATGAAATCATAGCTTGGCGCTAGATAGTAATTAAAAATTGAACTGCCATCTTCCTGAACAGCTTCTTTTTGAGATCGGTGGAGTGGGAGAGTCCTTAGGTAGTAAGCTTTATTAGGTGTTGTCTTAATTTTAATTTCCTCGGGCTCATCTCCTACAATTACGCCGAAATAGCTGTGAAAATATGATTCGATATCGAATTCTTCTGGAAGCGTGAAGCTTTGGTCGAGTTCTTCCATATCTACGAAACGATCAAGTGCATACATTCTTAAGCCTAATTCGCTTTCTGCTAGGACATACCATCTCTGCTTGAATAACTTGACGCAGTAGGGTTTGATGGGGAAGGTGTGGGCTTCGGGATTATTGAAACTTTGATATGTTAGGCTGATGACTCTACCAGAGCGCATCGCGCTGATAACTTCCGGAAGAAACTGCTGGCTGGATGGTATCTCTTCGAGCAGTATCCTATCTTTCATGTCTGAATTTTCTTGAAGCAGATTGTTCATACACAGAGCATTAAGCATCCAATTAGATGTGCTGTCCTTCTCGAAATTGTTATTCCTTATATAAAAGCCCAGGCTCCTGTCATTTTTAATTTCTATGCCAAACATTTCCTCGATCGAGCCTTTGTGGTTAAAGAATGTCCTTTCGCTGAGCGGGCTACCAGTTTCATTTAGCGGACTTTTACTCCAAGCCTCACTAATTTCTTTAAAAGAAATGTACCCTCTGCGAGCAATCAAGTCTATAAGCCAAATGTAGCGTTTAAAATAATTTACTGCCATAATTTCACATTTTATTATGCAAATGTACATGTTTTTACTGAAAAAATGTGGCAGTGAAAAAATCTACTTGTGATCTTTTTTTTGTGACTTACAAATTTATTCGTCAAATTACCTACCTCACTCAAAATGAACCTAAATGGACTTGATATAAATATATATATAAAGTTCCTTTGTATAAAAAATAACACAATGACTAAAAGATGCTCACTATTACCTAAAATATCTTTACACTGCAATAGTGTTGCACTATTCCCTGAAGCGGCGGAAAAATAAAATTCCATTGCCTAATTTTGGCAAACATAGACTTTATCTTTGCGAATAAAATTTAAATATTCAAGGATTAATCATGCCTGATATAAAAAAATATAAAAGTACGGAAATAATTATCAGTAATGTTACGGATAAACAAACATCCCCTTATCTCGCCGCACTGCTCAATGAGTTGAGTGTATATGAGAAAGAGGTGAATTTGTTGATGTCTGATTTGTCGAAAGTGGATAAGTCCATTTCAGCATTTAGAGACTCTTGTAATGCCGTTGCCGAAAATGTTGAAAGACTGGGCACAACTACTCTGGATTTGTTTATGAAAGGGGACTCAAGCAAGGCGAAGGGTGTTGTGGGGCTTGTGTCTCTTGCAATAAAAGGATTTGGGTATGTTTCGGAAAAGCAAAAGCAACAAGAGGCATTGCAAGAATATAATGATAAGAAGGATGCAATCCTTCAGTATAAGGTTGACATGGCTGAGACTAAACTACCGCATATTTCCGAGTCGTATCGTAAGTTTAACTCTGGGATAAAGGCGCAGATGGAAAAACTCTACGATAAAGAGTTCGACGTGATCACAACCTATGGTGATGAATTGCTTGAGAAGCGAGCGCTTATCTTCAAAAAGAATTTGTGCATGATTATAAAAGCACGCTTCCTTGGTGATACTATGCACTACTGCATAGAAGAGATGAAGTCTTGGAAAAAAGGGAAGCATTCATCAAAAGAAACTTATCCTTCGATTGAAAAGGAACTTTCTCAAGAGTTGGCGTCCTGGCCAGAAAAATTAGGACTTGGGAACTTGTCCTTTAATGACATGATATCTCAGGCTATGTGTTGCTCATCCGGAAATATCCCCGTTCCCGTAGCTACTATTTTAGTAGATCCTTGTTTGTTGAGAAACTATGTTGGAATTAAAATTGGAGAAGCTGAAAATTGTTCTTGTGCACTTATAAGCATTAATTCTTTGCAAGATAGAGGTTTGAACAACTTGGTAAGAAATAACCCTTACTATCTGCATTGCGAGAATATTCTAAAGAATGAGTGTAGACCGCCCAAACATGAAATCGGTTTTAGCCTTGGGGATTTGATAAAGCTTTTGCTTTTGCCAGCAGCTCTTTTTGGAGTTCTATTATTAATGTTTCATTGGGAGCACTCAACACTTTGGCGAATATTTTTTATGATTCCAATATTTTGCTGGGTTGGTTTGGGCATTGAGGTCATAGAAGAGAACTTTGACGATTACTTCCCGTATGTATCCAGATTGCAGAAGTATAATGAGTCATTCGGTCAATTCAGGAAGCAGATTATTGAAAAAGAGAATTGCAAAGAGTTTCACATATTAGGATGATATTATGAAAGATATAACCCATATCAATAATCAGGAGTTGCAAATAGTGAAGCATCCTGTAGACAGGGAAATCGCGAAAATAGATGCCACAAAATCCTGCATTGATTCTGGCACCGAATTTATGAATGTAACCAGCAAAATGTTACAATCTGCGGAGTATTCACTGAATTCTATGAATAATTGTTTGAATTCTGTTCGAAGTATCGTCGAATCAGCAGGTTCAAGTGTGACGGCATGGAAAGAGATTGAAAAGGAAATGTTTGCGATGAGCCTGCATTTTGAACAATTCTCTAAGGAATTAGATGTAAATCTTGATAAATATAAGACTCGTATCCCTCTTATCGAAAAACAATTGGATTCTATCAATGTTAATTTGTCAAAGATGCTGGATTATGTTCTGGCTATGGATGCGAAAACAGAACAAGGAATGGATTTTAAGATGAAAATGATGGATAGAATCGATGTCTTCCTGAATACTATCTCAACAACAATGATGAATCTTCTGTGATATGGCTGAGAAAGAAATTAAAAGATTTGACGTCTCCCTCGTATTGTGGATTTTATGTGCAGTTGCGCTTGTAGCTGCTATAATCGTAGCTTGGTGATTAATATGGCATACATCTCGAACAAAAAAATAAAGATGCAGTGCGACTCTGATTTTAGGTTGCTCAAGGGCATCTATACGGCCATGGATAAGTTTTTTCTTGATTCTATCATTGGCTTCTTTGTCCCAGGCGGTGGTGATATAATCACCAGCGTAATGACAATTCCTTTCATTTTTACAGCAGTTTTCAAACTCAGATCCGTTCCTTTGGCATTGTCGGTTATATATAATGCCCTAATTGATGTGTTCTTGGGATTATTCCCAGTTTTGGGTGATATTGTTGATGTCTTTCATCGCTCTTACAAAAAGAGTTATTATCAAATCGTAGGCTATGTTGAGGGAGACGAGGATATTGTGTCTGAGATAAATGGGAATGCTCTAAAGACTTGTATCTTGCTAACAGTTTTGTGTATTGTAATAAGGCTGATTGTTCTTCTGCTTGCGGGTCTGTTTGGTTGGTTCAAGGGCCTTTTTGCTTAGTATTATGGTGAAGGTACTTGTTTTCTTCCACCCTTGGGTGGGTTCGGACTACTTTTCTGGTGGCATCTTCGGGAAGCGTATAATGGTCCTTGGCGAAAGTCACTATTGCGCAGAGGCGTGTGAGAAGTGCGGTGTGGATTTCAAGTGTAAGTGTAATGGGTTCACGACGGATGTTGTCAAGGCATATCTGGACCAGGACAACGAACGGGAAGGTTGGATGTCCACCTATCTAAAGTTCGAGCGTTCGCTGGTGAATCACGCGACAACGCCTGAAGAGAGTGTCAAAATCTGGAATTCGCTTCTTTTTTACAATTACCTTCAAGTTGCTATGACAGGTTCTAGGCAAGCCGGCACTACGGAGCAGTATCGCGCGGCTGCAGGGCCTTTTTTCTCTGTGCTGGACGAGTATCAGCCAGATTTGCTCATCGTTTGGGGCGTGAGATTATGGAACAATCTTCCTTGCGAGCGGTGGGAAGAAGGCTCCCAGATGAAGGTGGATGGATATGAAGTCAAAAACGGATATTACAACCTTGCCAATGGCAAGAAAGTTCGTGCGATCTGCGTATATCACCCGTCAACTGGGTATAGTTGGGATTATTGGTATCGTGTTATAATGAAGGCAATGTAAGGAAGTTGATTATTTTTAATTTAGATATATTTATGCCACAAATTGTAACTTATGGAAAAGACCTTTTGCGTATAAATATGCAAAAGAATAGTATTGAGTATTCATCTAATGGCGGCAGGGCTTGGTTAAACAGGTTTTGCATGAGTTCGGTTGGTACATTTCGTGATCTATTAGTAATGGGAACAGATTTATTTGCCGCTACATCAAAGGGCCTTTATCTTTCTCGGAATGGTGGAGCGTCTTGGATTTCAAGGTATTGTAATTCCGGAGTTGGGGAGTTCCTTTCTCTCGCATCAGATGGATCGGAGATGCTAGCAACTACTACAAAGGGATTATATGCCTCGAGAAACCAAGGGCTGACATGGGAACGAAGAAGGTAATACAGTTTAATTTCAATCAAACAAATTTAGAAAACTTAAAAATAATTTAAGAATCATGAAAAAAAAACTTTATTAAATCAAATAAAAATTTGACTACTGAACAGGGCGATACTGTTAAAAAAGTCGTGGATTTTATTGTTGACGTAATAGTTAGTGTTACAGGAGGTAAAACTAAGAAAAATAGCAAATAAAATACTGTGCCGAATTCAACTCGGAAGTGTTGCACTATTCACTTGAATCGGCGACTCGACAGTGTTGCATTGTCAAGTTGAATTCAGCAATTATCGTTTAGATAAAATTTTAAAATATAAATAATGAGTGAAGATAGGACAATTTGGGATCTCTCGGAAGAAGAGTACGAGGATTATGAAAACAATCCAGAAGATTGGGAAGAAGTGACGGAGAATACTAATCAAGATGCTCTTGATATGATGTATCCCGATGGAAATGATGATGATTAGTTTGGTATATATTGCTTGGTGATAAAAAATGAATTCTAAAGTAAAATCATTTTCCTTATCAATATTGGCAGTTTATGCCTGTATTGCATGTGTCGCAGGGCTCTCGAGTTGTTCCAATGAGAACGCAAAAGTAAAGAAAAGAGTAGAAATCGCGAAGATTGTTGAAAATCGTTCAGCAAAAGACCTCCTTAATGACCTTTACATTGGTAGTGATGGAGATGTTGAATCTCTTGCAAGGATGCTCGGAGCAACGCCTTCATCAATCGAAAGAATAAGAACTGGTCAGACAGCACCAACAGAGGACTTTGAGCAGCGGATTAAAGATGTGTCCATTTATTACGCTCAGAACAAACAGTCTTTCTCAAAACTCCGTGCTGCCATAGATGATGAATGGGGATGGTATGACTCTATCCTTCATTGGCCATCTCATCATCCGCGGTCATTTTGGATTGTGAACATAATATTACTGCTTATTCTCGCATTCTATGCTATTCTCGCACTCTATGCTATTGTTGCAATATGTCCAATCCTTGCTGAAATGCTGTTATTCCTGGTTGCTTGGATAGCTCTTCTCATCTGCAGCCCTAAACCAATGGAAGATAAATACGTTGATTCTATCAACCCTGTGATTGAGCAAGTTCTATGAATCGACAGATCCGCATATCTTTTGCTATAATTCTTGCAATTTCAATGGTATCTTGTACTGACAGGGAGGCGAAGGAATTAAAGGAAATACTCAGCAAACCAATTGAAGTTCCTGCGGCAAATCAAAAGTTGTCGCAGGCGTCAATCAAACAGTATAGAGATGCAGAGTTGGCATATAACGAAAGATATGTGGCAGATTTAAAGAAGACGCTCGACAACAGTTTTGAAAAACAACTTGACAATTTTGAAGATAACGAACTCGGATTCTTCTCAAGTTATGAGAATATGTTAGATTATATTTTTATGAGCAAGGAAAAGTTAGAAGATAGTTGGAAAGTCAAGTCTACCAAATACTTCAATTCTTTGGATATTGAAAATGACGCTCTTTATTGCTATGAGCTATATATTAAGGATGTATCTGCAATCAGGAGTAATTTCTACCAGAAAAAGCACAGCGATTCATTGCCATCTATGGCAAAATTGGATTTGCCAACACAGGACATATATTTGGGTGACATTAAGACTCACTCACGGAATAATCTTATAATTGAGGTGGGCGTCGAGGCCACTGTATGGATTCTAGTCCTTCTTATTCTTTTCATCGTTTCGTTGATCGTCGCCGTGCCTACTGGCGGATTATCGTTGATTGTCACAATAATCACAATTATTGTTTCAGTCATCCTATCTATGGCAAATGACAAGAAACTTTTAAACTCACTTCGGGAACAGAACACAATTGTAATGGAAGCTGATTATTCAGCAATTTTAAAGTCATTGAATGAAAACACTTACAGATTCTATGGGGAATAGGCATTTCCTTGTGCACATCTTGTTATGCGCATCCCTGCTAACAAATGTATGCTCTTGTAAAAGTGTTGCCAGGAAGATTAGCAAGGAAACAATGGGTGAGGTTGCCGAAGAATCAGTAGACGTAGTTGCTAAGAAAGGCGGAAAGGCTGTAGCCAAAAAAACGAGCGAGAAATTTGTTCGTAATATGGAATGGGATGATGTAATTCGCATTTTAAGGAAAGAAAATCCGACTTTAAGCAGAAGTATTGAAAGATTCAGCGGAGCTAAAAAGAAAAGGCTTGCCTCTGTAGTAAATTTTGATGATAGATTCTTCACTTCGTTAAGGTCCTCCAGAACTTTAGCTGATGAATACTCTATCTTCACCGAATCTGCCCCAAAGTTGGCTGATAATATTGACTTTTTCCGGGCGTTTGCCAAGTCGGATTACAATTCCAAGAATCTCGGGAAGGCCAACGTATTCAAGAACATTGTCGCAAGGGAAGAGAAAGGAATAGTCAAGCTGATTGACATACAAACAGGGGATCTTATAGCCAAATATTCTGACGGAATTATCCGTTTTTCTAATATTGAAAGGATTATTCCAAATGACAACATGGTAAAAGGAGAACTAATTCCGAACATCTTATATAAAATGAAAGGGCCGAATGGCTTGGAGTATGCATTCTCCGTTGATAATCTCGGACGTGTATTGCGGGTTGATGCCAAAAATGTCTCTCCCGATGAACTTGTAACAAATGTTCTGCGCAGGGATGGGTATGTGGATTTAGGCCCTGAGTGGAACTCGTCATTCAGGAAACTAAAGCAAACATCCCATGGGAACGACGTAACGGCCACACTTACTTTTAAGTATGTTGATGATGGCGTGACGCCACAATACGCTCGAGTCGAAGCGTCAACTTCGGGAAAAAAGAGAGTATCTCAATCCTTTTCAAATGTAAGCAAGGCAGCAAAAAACGAAGCTGTCGTAAAGCGTGTTGCCAAGACATTTGGAATGTCTTCTAAGAAGCAAAACACTTTGCTTATGGAGATGTCCGAAGATGTAGAACTTGAAAAACTTATTAATGCAAATCCCGAATTCAATATACAGAGATGGCTTAATACCCGTAATCACGTTGATGTAAGCCAAATTGCTGTGACACCGAAAGGAGAATTTCCAAAGAATGCAAGAGTGTACGCAGGTAATATATATTATTTCAATCCACACCTTAATTCGGCGTTGTTTGCAAGATTGAAGAGAGGCGGGAACACAGTTGACCTTCGTGGGATGAAAATATTGTCAACAGAGGATTTGATATTGTTGGATAAGAAATACCCTGGTGGTGTTCCTTTCTCAAAAAAAGGTTTCCCTGACTTCTCAAATGTTGCCGCAAAAGGCGCGGATGGAAATCCAATTCTCATGGATATTGGCAAACTCTCTGGCGACAGTAAGAAGGACATCGCAGCTGCTGAAACCATGTTTCAAAACCTAGGCAATGCTTGGGTTCCTGGATTTACATGGCATCACGTTGAGGGGACAACAGCATTGATGAGGGTTCCAACTGATATTCATCAGCTTGTTGACCATACAGGCGGTATGAGTATGTCTGGGTTGAAATTATAATGTCCCCCAAATTTCGGACAGGTTGTTAAGTCAAGAAAAAGACAATAACT
>ERZ808246.2373-NODE-2373-length-11865-cov-6.667655_pt1 | contig 11865 bp, 12 predicted proteins | sample MGYA00521083_ERZ808246 | MGnify/ENA primary metagenome ERZ808246 (study PRJEB31516, sample SAMN03275577) | gut metagenome | biome: mammalia-associated habitat; material: feces | host: Papio cynocephalus | place: Kenya | collected 2012-07-07 ...
CTTGCGGCTGTAAGTTCATCGTTCTTTGCTGCACTTTACAGCGCATTCGGAAGATGCGATGTAGTGCATATTCATGCTGAGGGTCCGGCTTCCTTTTGTGGGCTTCCGAAATTGTTTGGTAAGAGAGGTGTAGTCACAATCCATGGCGAGGACTGTTTCTCAAAAGATATTAAATAACTGATTGTGCAAAACGATTTGAGTCGGCTTGAGGAACCGTACTCATAAAAATGAATTTGGAATCTATTTGTGTGATATGGGGGATTCTGCTCATGGCAGAGAAGAAGAAAATACTATACATAGTTGAAGCTATGGGCGGAGGGGTATTTACATACATCGTTGATTTAACCAATGAACTGGTTGATACCTATGACATGTACATTGCATATGCGGTGCGCAAACAAACGCCTTCAAATTATAAAGACTATTTTGACAAACGTATCCACTTGATTGAAGTGAAAAATTTTGCGCGGGCCATCAATGCAACAAAAGACATTGCGGCTTTTTTTGAAATTCGGAAAATTGCAAAAGAGATAAAGCCTGATATTATTCATCTTCATTCATCAAAGGCAGGCGCATTGGGAAGATTTGCGTTCAGTGGGAAAAGAGTGCCTCTTTTTTACACACCACATGGGTATAGTTTTCTGATGCAGAATTCCAGTGAAGCAAAGCGTAAAATATATAAAGGCATTGAAATTGTTTGCGGGAAACGAAATTGTACAACGATCAGTTGCAGCAAAGGAGAACATAGTGAATCGTTAAAACTGAATAAGCAAGCTGTTTATGTGAACAATGGCATCAATATGGAGCAGTTGCAAAAGCTGATAGATGAATTGGGAAATGCAAAACAGCATCCATTTACAGTGTTTACCCTTGGGCGCATATGTTATCAAAAGAATCCGGCACTGTTTAATAAAATTGCTTTGGCGATGCCTGATGTTCGGTTCTTGTGGATTGGAGATGGCGAATTGCGGAGCGAATTGACAGCACCCAACATTACAATTACAGGCTGGACAGAGCGTAAAGAAGCCTTGAAGTATTCTACAGCGGGAGATGTATTTGTTTTGACTTCTCTTTGGGAAGGACTGCCCATTTCTCTTTTGGAAGCAATGTACATGAGAAAAGTGTGTATTGTGAGCAATGTAATTGGCAATCGTGATGTTATAAAACATGGAACAAATGGATTTGTCTGTAATAGTGTAGATGAATATGTGAGAGCAATTAAATGTGCGAAAAATAATGACATGAGCCAATTGGTAGAGGTGGCTTATCAGGAAATACTTAAATGTTATAATACAAAAACAATGGCCGAGCAGTACAATAAAATATATGTAGCTAAGTTGAATAATGGGTGATATGAATGAATAAAGATTGTGAAATAGTTAGTATTATTGTGCCAGTATACAATGTGGAGCAATATATTTCAAAGTGTATTGAAAGCATACAATTACAAACATATAAAGAACTAGAAATAATATTAGTAAATGATGGTTCGTCTGATCAAAGTGGAAAAATATGTGATGATTATGCAAAAGCGGATGAAAGAATTAGGGTTATTAATATAGAAAATGGGGGTGTATCAAATGCGAGGAATTGCGGATTAAATACTGCAAGTGGAAAGTACATTGCATTTGTGGATGGCGACGATACGATAAAAAGTGATTATATCGAGTATTTATATAAAACGTTGAAGACATACGATGTTGATTGTGTTAATTGTGCTACAGAGTATATTTATGAGAGCAAAACTGTAAATAAGGCGGAATCTTTGAATATAGGGAATGTGAAGATTTTAACGAATAAGGAGGCAGTAGATGCAGTTTGCTATTTACAACAAGTCTTTGCTTCGTATGATATGGCGGCAATTTGGGGATGTTTGTATAAAAAAGATCTGATTGGCGATACTCGATTTGATACAAATATTAAAATTGGAGAGGATTTTCTATTTAAATTTTCAGTATTCCAAAAAGTTGATAAAATAGCATGCATATCAAATCAAGGGTATAATTATTTAATAAGAAGCGATAGTGCAATGAGAACGGGATATGATGTACGAAAAGTTGAGTCAATAAGAGTACTTAGTGAAAATGTAGATAATGTTGCAAACACATACAAGGTTGGCTATATATCTCGAATAGTTAATATAGCAATAGTAGTTCTTTTTATGATTCCTATTGAAAAAAAGTATGACGTAGAAAGAAAATATATCACTGGGATTATTAAGCAGTATAGAAAAGATGTATTGAAAAATCCTAATGCCAGAAAAAAAGTAAAAAGTGCATTAATATTATCATATATTGGATTTAATAATCTTCAAATAATTTTTTCACTGCTATCATATTTTAAAATAAGGACATAAGACAGGAATTTCATGAGGGAGTATGGGATGATAAGCAAAAAGATGAATAGAAGAATGGTTGTTGCTAAAATTTTCAGGAAATTGAAAATGAAACAAATTTCACAGTTGTTTAATGCAAAGCGACACAATGCTGTTATGCAAGACATCTCTTCTATTTCCTACAAATGCCTTAGCAGAGTTAAGAACGAAAAGGGAAAGACTAAAACAGCTGTTAATAATGTTTGGGTGTTTTGGTGGCAAGGTGAAAACCAAATGCCACAATTAGTAAGGCAATGTTACACATCATTGAAAAATAAGCTGACTGGGAAAAAGATAATTTTAATTACAAAAGACAATATTAAGGAATATTGTACATTCCCAGATTACATTTTTGAAAAGTATAAAGATGGTAAGATTACATTGACCCACCTGTCCGATATTTTAAGGTTTGATTTACTATCACATTATGGAGGCTTATATACAGATGCAACCGTTTTTTGGACAGGAGATATTTTGACGGAAAAGTTTGAAGATTTATATACCTGTGGAGGATATCCGGATGAATACTACTTTAATGTATCGAGAGGAAAATGGACGGGATTTCTCATTGGAGGGTCTAAGGAAAATTCTCTGTTTACATTTATGTATGATTTCTTTTTAGAATATTGGAAGCAACGAGAAGAATTGATAGACTATTTTCTGATTGACTATGCGTTGCAATTTGCATATGAAAATAATATAGGCGGCTTTAAGGATTATGCAGATAATGTGGCTATTTTAAATAATCCAAACCTTTTTGAACTTATGAGAATTAGAAATCAAACCTATAGCGAAGAAAAGAAAAGAAAGTTGTTGTCAAATACGTGTGCGTTTAAATTGTCTTATAAGAAAAAGTTTAATAATGGGAAAAATACATATGCAAATCAAATTATATTTACGGAAGTAATCGGAGAATCATAATGGTATATACATTCACGGTATTTTTTGTGCTGATAATAACATTAATGCATGATAATATGAAAAGAGGAAAGAAAGAACTTGCTTTTTTTGCTTTCTTCGTCCTTTTTGCATTAGCTGCTATTCGATATAGAATTGGCGCAGATTATACAATGTACGAAGCTACATACAATGATATTCGTGCAGGTATTGCAGGACTGCGCATTGATATTTCTACTATTGTGTTAGATAAGTTACTGATTTTTCTGGGACTTCCAGCGCAATGGTATTTTATTATAACCGCATTTTTAGGTAATTACATCGTTTTAAAGACAATTACTGATGAATATAAGAGGGTCAGTCTTAGCTTTTTTATTTATATATGCGGAACATTATACTTCTCAACGTATAATACAACAAGACAATGCTTGGCTATTGTTATATTTTACTATTCACTTCGCTATATTAAAGAGGGAAATCCTAAAAAATACATAGCATTAAACATTATTGGAACATTATTCCACACAAGTGCAATCTTGTTTATTCCATTCTATTTTGTAGCAAAAACTGATTTTAAGAAAAAATATTTTGCTGCAATGGCCATGGTTTATCTTTGCTCTGGAACAATTGTCTCTATTGCAGCAAAGATTCTTGCAGGCACAAAATATGGTATGTACCTCACAAATCCAGGCTTTTGGGATGCGTGGGGAGCATGGAAACTTTCAAATTATTTAAATCTATTGATTTTTTTGTCATACTATTTTTTGATTAAAAATAAGAATGCAAAAGATGTAACATATATGAATGTTCATTTTTTAGGTGTATTAGTGTCACTTATAGTCACGAGTATTCCGTTGGCGGATCGTGTGTTTATTGGATTTAGATTTGTGGAATTTTTGTCTGTTCCCAATTTGATTTCCAGATTAGCTGTTTCTTATAAAGTTAAGTTATTTATCAAGATTGTAGTATACGGCTTGTATTTCTATTATTTTGTACATAATGTTCTTATGGGAAATAGTGGTGGTGTTATGCCATATCAATCAATAATATAAAGGTAGAGTATTACTATGAATCAAGAACGTTTGGTTTCTATAATTGTGCCTGTTTTCAATGTTGAAAACTATTTGAAAGAGTGTGTGGATTCAATTTTAAGGCAAGATTATGCTGATATTGAAATTCTCCTGATCGATGATGGGTCAACAGATAATTCCGGAAAACTTTGCGACGAATATGCACAAAACTATAGTGCGATTACTGCCTATCATAAACAGAATGGGGGATTGTCTAGTGCAAGAAATTATGGAATTTACAAGGCGAAAGGTGAATACTATTGCTTCATTGACTCGGACGATTATATAAGTGATGATTTTATTTCAACAATGATTTGCGATATTGTTGGCTCAAAGGCGAAGATAGCGTCTGTAGGATACCGTCGATTCTACGCAGATGGAACAAATGAAAGTATGGTGGTACCAGATATTAAACGATACTTTCGTGATGTGGATGCGCAGATACACCTTAATCAATATGGCTATTATGGCGTTTCAGCATGGAATAAAATGTTCCATAAATCCTTGTTTAAAGATATATCTTTTCCAGAAGGGAAACTATCTGAAGATTGGTATATTATGTATAGATTGATAGAAAAAGCAGGTGGAATTCACTTTAATTCGGAAGTCAAATATTTCTATAGACAAAGACAGGGGAGCATTACTAAATCTACTAAAATCAATACGGATGCTGTAATGGCAGCACAGGAAGTGTTGGATTATTATGTCGAAAAGGAATGGAGTGATGCGATTCCTTATGCTGTGCAATCATATGTAATGGCGAATATTGGCGTGTATAATGCTTATTTAATCAGGAGCAATAATAAAGTCGAACAAGTAAAATATCGTGAAAATGTTATTCGAGTTATGCACGATTTTAAAATGAATCAAGATGGTATGAGTAAATCACGAAAGTTACAGCTCTTTCTTTTCTGTCATATGGTTCCTTTGTATAATATGATGTTCAAAGTTTATAATAAAAACCGCACAAAATTCATAAGGGGTAATGAGAGAGCATGAAATTTCTTATAATAGATGATGAGCATGAGCTATATAAAAGAATGTATGCTGATGTTCTTCAAGAAAATGAAACGGATATTATAGAAATATCAAATTTCAAAAACCTTCCCGCTTTCTTAAAATCATTAGAAAGTGTTTTGTTCAATCGAAGACTCAATAGGCATATAAGAGTTCCACTCAAAGGTTTATACGATAGGTACTATACATTAACATCATACGATTGGAATCCAAATGAAAAATATTGGGTTTTGATGTTAAATGGGACATTATGCTCGTACTATTCAAAAGAGTATTTAAGCAAATTCAAACAGATGCATAATAATGTTAAATTTGCTATGGTATTATACGATAGCTTCTCAAATAGATCTGCTCAAAGAGCTATTTCATTGATCCCGTTGTTTGATAAAGTTTTTTCATTTGATGAAGAAGATGCAAAGAAGCATGGACTGCAGCATATCTATTCTACATTTTCTACACCTCACTATTTGAAAGCAGACGCCAATTATAAAAGCAGTGCTTTCTTTATTGGAACGGGTGTAGATAGAGAAGAGGAGTTGAATGAAGATTTATCTTATATTGCATCAAAAATAGATGGCTGTAAATTTGGAATCGTGAGTGTCAAAAATCAAAGATACAAAGACCTGATTGAGTATAATAAGCCAATTACATATCAGGAAGAACAAATGTATGCTTATAATACAAAATGCATTGTTGAAATTGTAAAGTGTGGGCAATCGGGAATAACATTAAGAACATGTGAAGCGATTGCGTTCAATAAAAAGCTGCTTACCAACAATGCGAGTATCAAAAATCTCCCGTTTTATGACCCACGATATATGTCTGTTTTTGAGACAACAAAAGATATTGATATAGATTTTATTCGAGACAATCGAAAAGTTGACTACAAGTATGATGGTTACTTTAGCCCGAAAAGAATCATCAAATTACTTGCAGAGGAAAGATGGTAATATATGAACAAGCAAATACCAAAAATCATTCATTATTGCTGGTTCGGAAAGAAACCGTTGAATGAAGAAGCGCTACATTGTCTTGCGAGCTGGAAGAAGTATTTTCCAGAGTATCGGATAATTCAATGGGATGAAAGCAATTTCGACTTTGATTCTTGCGATTATGCGAAAGAAGCATATCAGGCAAAAAAGTGGGCGTTTGTTTCAGACTATGCGCGGTTTAAGATACTGTATCAATATGGTGGAATCTACGTTGATACAGATGTAGAGGTAATCAAAAGCTTTGATGATTTGTTAGAGAGAGGACCTTTTTTTGGAAAGGAACAGTCAGCAAATTCATTTAAAATGGTGAATCCGGGCTTGGGAATGGCTGCATATGATCACATGACATTTTATGAAAAGGTTGTGGAATATTATGAGAAAATCCACTTTGATCCAAATGAACACATAACGGTCTGCGATCATATAACGAAAATGTTCTTAGAACACGGTTATAAAGGAAACAATGAAATTGAAACGATTGACGGTTTTACATTATATCCAGTGGATTACTTTTGCCCAAAAGACTATCTGACAGGTGTTTTAAAACTAACTGAAAATTCACATTCAATCCATCTTTATTCGGCAACATGGCAAAATGAAAAAGAAAGAAAATTTATGAGTTTTGAGCAAAGATGTTACAATAAATTTGGATTGAATTCGCATAATTTCTTTCCGATAAAATATGCAATGTACCTATATTGTTATGGTGTTACGGGTTGCATGAGAAAGGTTGCTCATAAATTGGAGAAAATAAAATGAAGCCGTTTGATATTTTGTATAAACTGTCGAGGAAAAATAAAATTGCGAACCATCTTTTTTCGTTGATCTATCACTGTGATATACCAATGAAATTAAAAGTTGGGAACAATATTAGATTTGTTCACAAAGGATTGGGTGTTGTCATAAGTGAAGGAGCAACAATCGGGAATAATGTTTGCATACAGCACCATGTTTTAATAGGTGAAAAAAACGGAACGGATTTCCCGGTTATCGAAGATGATGTTGTTATCAATCCTTATAGCATTATTATCGGTAATGTTCGGATTGGAAAAGGATCAGTTATTGGAGCAGGGAGTATAGTGACAAAGAGTACCCCCCCCCCATTGTGTAATTTATAACAAATCGGAATTGATTTGCAAAAAAATAACAGAATGTGAACGGGAGAAAATTACCCGTTAAGGAAATCATCTAAAATAACAATGAAGCGGCAAGATTGTCCGGCTAAATATATTAAAAACATAAAAAACGGTTTCAAGTAGATGGCTGGAATAAAATGAGTTCTATAATCAAAGTTGGAGATACATAATGCAGAAATCCTTGCTGAAAAACTCGATATTTAATATTATTTATACGGTGTCGAATATACTATTCCCCTTCGTTACATCAATATATGTGTCAAGAATCTTGTTACCTGCAGGGGTTGGAAAAGTGGCAGGTGCTCAAAATTTAGTATCATATTTTGTTACCCTAGCCGCATTGGGATTGCCGTCTTATGGTGTGCGGGAGTTTGCAAAGGTCAGGGAAAATTCTGATAGAAAAGATACGCTCTTTACTGAACTGTTTATTATCAATCTGATTTCAACAACAATTTCAATAGTAGCATATGCGGTTCTTTTAATATGGAATAATGGCTTTAATAATGAGTGGGCACTTTACATTTGCTGTGGTTTGACAATTCTTTTTAACTATCTAAATATAGACTGGATATATCAAGGGCTGGAAGAGTATGGATATATTACAGGAAGAAGCATTGCAATAAAGATTGTTTCATTGTTTTTACTAGTTGCGCTTGTTAGAACAAAAGAAGACTACGTTATATACGCACTATTAACAAGTCTGGCATTGGGTGGGAATTATATTTTTAATGTAATTCATGCACACAAAATTGTAAGATTTTCTTTTGCTGGACTGAATATAAAAAAACATATAAAGCCTGTAGCTGTTATTGCAGGTATAATATTCATGTCGACAATTTATAATAAAGTCGATGTGACAATGCTGAAAATGCTCTCAACAGATGAGGCTATCGGTTATTACTCATACGCGCAAAAAACAGTTAACATTGTCCTAACAATGTGTTCTGCTGTTACGGCAACATTTCTTCCACGATTAAGTTATTATTATGAAAATGATAAAAATGGGTTTTATAAATTGTTTGACAAAGGATTTCAAATTTTATGCTTTGGTGTTATACCACTCGCAACTGGATTGTTTATAGTGGCTCAACAAGCAGTCATATTACTCTATGGGAATGATTTCGCCCCCACAGGGGAAACAATACGATTGATGTGCCCGCTTATATTGATTAAGGGATTCGGCGATCTATTATGCTATCAGTTAGCGTATAGTTCGAAAAATGAGCGAATTTTGTTGCCGGCTTCTACATTTGCATCGTTTATCAATATTATTGCAAACGCTATTCTGATTCCTATATATTCACAAAATGGCGCAGTTATTGCTTCTGTTTTAAGTGAATTAACAACTAATGTAATTCAGTTTGTATATTTATATAGAAAAGTGAAATACCATATCGAGGTAAAATCGATTGTAATGGCATTTGTTTCAAGTCTTGTGATGGCGATTTGCGTCTATTCGCTCATAAATCTTAAATTGTCACTTGCTGTAGCGTTGATTGTAGAGATTGGCCTTGGAGGAGTCAGCTATTTGATAATGAATCTACTTATGAAAAATCAAGTGATGGTTGAATTGCTAAGTAAAGTGCTCAAAAAAGGCAGAACAAAAATATAATATATGTTAGAGAGGTATGAAGATGAAAACAGCATTACTTATCATGGCAGCTGGTATCGGTAGCCGATTTGGAGCAGGAATAAAACAATTAGAGCCGGTGGATGCATCTAACCATATCATCATGGACTACTCAATCCATGATGCGATTGAGGCTGGTTTCAATCATGTGGTATTTATTATCCGTAAGGATATCGAGAAAGAGTTCAAAGAGGTTATTGGTAATCGTATTGCCTCCATTTGCTCTTCTCATAACGTAACTGTGGACTATGCATTTCAGGATATCAACGATATTCCGGGAGAACTTCCGGCAGGCCGTACAAAGCCGTGGGGAACCGGACAGGCCGTGCTTGCAGCGAAGAAGGTTATCGAGACTCCGTTCATCGTGATCAATGCAGATGATTATTATGGCAAAGAGGGCTTCAAGGCTGTCCATGAATATCTGGTAAATGGTGGCAAGTCCTGCATGGCTGGCTTTGTGCTGAAGAATACTTTGTCTGATAACGGCGGTGTGACCCGCGGCATCTGCAAGATGGATGAGAATGGAAATTTGACTGAGGTTGTGGAGACCAAGAATATTGTCAAGACTGCAACTGGAGCAGAGGCTGACGGTATGACTGTTGATGTGAATTCTCTGGTTTCTATGAATATGTGGGGATTGACTCCAGAATTTTTGGATGTACTGGAAGAAGGATTCGAAGAGTTTTTTAAGAAAGAAGTGCCGGGCAATCCGCTGAAGGCAGAGTATTTGGTTCCTATCTTCATCGGTGAACTACTGAGTGAAGGCAAGATGAATGTAAAGGTTCTGAAGAGCAACGACACCTGGTACGGCATGACCTACCATGAAGATGTTGCAGCCGTAAGGGACAGCTTCAAGAAAATGTTGGCGGATGGCGTGTATAAGGCTGATTTATTTACAGACTTGTGATATCATGAAAATGATAGTTCCCTACGCTACTCGAAACTTTGCACACCTCTTCTTGGTGAGCAGTAGGCAACACAGTAAAAGGTACTGTGGCTAAGAATGCGAAGGAGAATGGAAGAAAGGATGCCGAAATATGCTTATAGACACATCATCAGGAAATTCTCTAAGGCATAGTATTTCTAAATGCTTGAATATACCTATCGGTGAAATAGAGGATGTATTAAGAGCATCTGATAAGGCGTCTAGGGAAGAGTTGTATTTTGATTGCGATATTTTCAATGATAGAATATCCCGGTTTATAAATGATAGCAATGCAACTATGCCGGATATGATTTCGTTATACCATTTGAGCAGACGCTTAAATGATGATACAGACTTTGGAGGAAGTAATCTTTTTGAACTTTTAGTAACGGATAATTCTGTAACAAAATTTTTACGGAAACATGGTTTTAAGTTTGAAGGTGTGAACGGGCATATCGAGTTTTCTTTTAAGAATAAAAGAATTGTTTTTCCTGAACGCAGTATGGAACCCCAAATAAACTATATGAAGCTGAGATTGGGATATTACACGGAAAGACAGGACTTTTGCGTTAATGGTTTTACCTTTAGAGAAACACTATTAAAAAACGATTACGCTAGACAGTTTGAAGACGGACCAGAATTTATAGTAAAGCTAGCCGAGTTTGTAAATGATTACACAATAATTGATGATTTTAAACAGCATAGCACATATTATTGCTTTAGGTATAATGTGCCGCTTATCAGAGTTGCTTTCGATAAAGCAGACAACCTTTTAGAAGGAGATAAAACAAACTATTTTTTGAAGGCGTGTTTGCTTAGAATGCTTGAAGATATGCAAAATGGAAGAGCAGCTATACAGGACTTGACAAACCCTATAATACGCTTGACAGACTATGACAATATATTGATGTCGAGTTTGGCTGGCAAAGAGATTATAACCGAAGAAATGCTATACGAAATTTAAAGAACCATATTATACTTTATATTCCACAATGCTATACTTGATCCCATTATAATAAGAAAGAGGTACATAATGCCCAGAACCAAAGGTAGCAAGAATAAGCCCAAAACTGTGACCACCGATTTTGCATCGCAAATTGCTGAAAAGCAGTCTGCAAGGGAATCACTTTCTGCCGAAATCGCATCCATCACCGCTAACATTGATTCTCTAAAAGTGGACCTGAAAGAGAAGAAAGCATCGCTGAAAACCATCGACAAGGAAATTGTTAAGCTGGAAGTCAAAAAGGAAAAGGCGGATGCCAGAGCTGCAGAAGAAGCGAAAAAGGCAGAGGCGGAATCTGTTCTGAAAAAGCTGCTTGCCGAAGGTATGAGTGCCGATGAAATCCTCGCAAAACTGAAATAACAGCAAAGCCCACGATGAACAAGGTACACAGCCTGCTTATCGTGGGTACTTTTTCTTTATAAGGGTATCTTTATGAAAAACGGCAAGGTTCGATTTTGAACTTTGCCGTTTTTCTTTTTGCCCTAAATTGTGAAACTTTCAAAACTGTATTCCAAAACGACCCTGCGGATTCCTATTAGTGTAGGAACTTTCAAAATCTTTTGTAAAAGAGCGTTCCTCTGGTTCCATAAATGGTGATTGATTATTCCGGGGTGGCGGAGCCAAATTGAAAGCAAACAAAGTCTATATTCTAAAATTAGGCAGTTCAACAAAATTTGAAAATCTGTATGCCAAACACCCATTTTAGAATGTTATAGGTAGAGGGGAACGTTGAAAAAGTGAATTTTCTTTTAATTTTCAAAAGACCCGGTTTAAAAACACCCCTTTAAGTTTGTATAGGGTGTAAGGACTATTTTTCCGAA
>ERZ808246.2375-NODE-2375-length-11858-cov-4.290519_pt1 | contig 11858 bp, 9 predicted proteins | sample MGYA00521083_ERZ808246 | MGnify/ENA primary metagenome ERZ808246 (study PRJEB31516, sample SAMN03275577) | gut metagenome | biome: mammalia-associated habitat; material: feces | host: Papio cynocephalus | place: Kenya | collected 2012-07-07 ...
TTATCAACCGATTACAAAAAGTGCCGAAAATTCGCGTATTTCGGCCAAAATATTTCGAAGTTGAAAATAACGCCTGTTTTTTAATATACTTTGTCCGATTTCTTGCTGGCTTTTCCTTTCTCGTTGTGTAGTGCGAAATGTCAATCCGCCTATAAATATGCCAAGAGCCTTCCTGCTTGCGGAGACGTCATTCCAACTTGTATTCCTCACCCTTTCCCAAAGGGGTTCCGTTGTGGTTGTAGTGATGGTCACACACCATCCATTGTTGCCGGTTTTGTGCGGCCTGCGGATTCAGGCAACGTGAGGCGCGCTTGATGGTGATGCCTTCGGCTGAGCGAGAGATGGAAAATCCGACGCCAATCTTCTTGGGGAGCTTGGTGTGAGAGTCGTAGATCCATAGTTCCTGCCCGTTGTCGAGGTAGAAAGAAACGAGATGCTTGCGGTCTATGGCTATGAAAAACGCATTGCCGTCTGTGCTGAGCCAGGTGGTGATGATGGAGGAGTAGGGGTTGGGCGAAAACGATATTTCCTCTCTTCTGTTGGTTTTCACGTCGTAGCGAAATAGGCGGTTGCGTAACGTGTAGTAGAGGCAATGGCGCTTGTTGTCGGTGTATTTGGCTACGACTTGCGCATGGGCGGGCAACCGCTTGACGACCGCTTTCACGCGGTTGGCAATGGGCGTCTGCGCCGTGAGAGGTGCCAGGAAGAGCACCGTGAAGGAGAAAATGAGAAGGAGGCGTTTCAAAATGAGGAGGTGTTTGTGCAAGGCAACACGTCGTGCCAGTCGTTTGTGAAAAATCGCTTGCCAGGGGTTTCGCTTCCCCTGGCAAGTGATCGGTATTGTTGTGTTATGCTCTTGTCCTTAATAGGCGAAGAGGGGATAAGCCTTCATGGTCTCGTTGACCTTCTCCCTGACGCGCTTGATGACCTGCTCGTTCTCGGGATCGGCCAGCACCTCGTCAATGAGGTTGGCGATGAGGTGCATCATGTCTTCTTTGGCGCCGCGTGTTGTCATGGCAGCTGTGCCCAGGCGGATGCCTGATGTCTGGAAGGCGCTGCGCTCATCATAGGGCACCTTGTTCTTGTTCACCGTGATGTCGGCTGCCACCAGTGCGTTTTCGGCCACCTTGCCTGTCAAGTCGGGATACTTGCGGCGCAAGTCGAGCAACATGGAGTGGTTGTCGGTACCGCCGCTGACGATGTCGTAGCCCAGGTCCATCAGGTCTTGTGCCAGTGTGGCGGCGTTGGTCTTCACCTGCTTGGCGTATTCTATCCATGAGGGCTTCAGGTTCTCGCCGAAACCTACGGCCTTGGCGGCGATGACGTGTTCGAGCGGTCCGCCCTGGTTGCCGGGGAAGACAGCGCTGTTGATCAGTTGGCTCATCTTCTTGACCACACCCTTCTTGGTGGTGAGACCCCATGGGTTGTCAAAGTCCTTGCCCAGGAGAATCACGCCGCCGCGCGGGCCGCGCAGGGTCTTGTGGGTTGTGGTGGTCACGATGTGTGCGTATTTCACGGGATTCTTCAGCAGTCCGGCAGCGATGAGTCCGGCAGGGTGTGCCATGTCAATCATCAGGAGCGCGCCCACTTCGTCAGCGATCTTGTGCATGCGCTCATAGTCCCACTCACGGCTGTAGGCCGATCCGCCACCGATGATCAGCTTCGGCTTGTGCTCCAGGGCGAGACGTTCCATCTCGTCGTAGTCCACACGCCCTGTCTCGCGGTTCAGCGTGTAGCCGATGTGGTTGTAGAGAATGCCAGAGGTGTTGACCTCGCTACCATGAGAGAGGTGTCCGCCCTGGTCGAGGTCGAGCCCCATGAAGGTGTCGCCGGGTTTCAACACGGCAAGCAACACGGCCTGGTTAGCCTGTGCGCCAGAGTGAGGCTGCACGTTGGCAAACTCGGCGTCGAACAGTTTCTTGACACGCTCGATGGCGATGTTCTCCACTTGGTCCACGATTTGGCATCCGCCGTAGTAGCGCTTGCCGGGGAGTCCCTCAGCATACTTGTTTGTCAGATAGCTACCCATGGCTTGCATCACCTCGTCACTGACGAAGTTCTCAGACGCGATGAGCTCCATGCCTCTCAGTTGGCGCTGGTGTTCTTGTTCGATAAGGTTGAAGATTTCAGAATCTCTTTCCATGTTGTGTTGATGTTATGTTAATGATGATATGTTTGACCGATGCGGGTATTGTTCAGACAAGATCTACGCTGTTCATGTCTTGTTCCTTGTCGCAGTAGTGGCACTTGAGGATGCCTCGCTCCTTGTCGACGATGGTGAAGAAGGTGGACATGGGCTCATTGTTGGTGATGCACTTGGGGTTGTTGCATTTCACGATGCCGTGAAGTTCGTCGGGTGTCTCGATGGTGCGTTTCTCTACTACTTCGTAATTGCGGATGACGTTGAGCACAATCTTCGGTGCGATGACCGACAGTTGGTTGATTTCCTCGTCTGTGAAATACTTGTTGGCAATCTTGATGATGCCTTTCCTTCCTATTTTCTTGGAGGGCAAGTTATAGCCGATGGTGACCTGTGCGTCGAGGTGGTCGAGGTCAAGCAGGCGTGCCACTTGATACGTTTTCTCTGCGGGTATGTGGTCGATGACTGTGCCATTTTCAATGGCGGCCACTTGCAATTCTCTCTTTCCCATGATGGTTGTTGTTGTTGTTAGGTGTGTGTTTCGCTATCCGATGATGGTCGTGTCGTTTTTCACGTCGTCAAGGCTGATGCCCAGGCAGTAGCAGAAGATGGCTTCGCGGGCATAAAGGCCGTTCTTGGCCTGCTGGATGTAATAAGCATGTGGATTGTCGTCCACATCGTAAGCGATTTCGTTCACGCGTGGCAACGGGTGCAGAATCTTCATGTTGGGCTTGGCCTTGGTCAGCATGCTGTTGCGCAGGATATAAATGTTCTTGACGCGCTCATACTCCATCAGGTCGGAGAAACGCTCTTTCTGCACGCGGGTCATGTAGAGAATGTCGGCATTGGCTATCACGTCTTCATCAAACTTGGTGTGCTCATGGTATTCGATGCCGTGCTTGTCACAATAGAGCTTGTACTCGGCAGGCATGGCAAGCTCCTCGGGAGCTACAAAATGGAAGATGGGATGAAAGTGGCGCATGGCCGTAATGAGGGAGTGGACGGTGCGTCCGTATTTGAGATCGCCAACCAGGTAGATGTTTAGGTTTTCCAAGGTGCCTTGGGTCTTGTAGATGGAGTAAAGGTCCAACATGCATTGCGAGGGGTGCATGTGTGCGCCGTCACCTGCGTTGATAATGGGCACGGGAGCCACTTCGCTGGCATATTGCGCAGCTCCCTCGATGTAGTGGCGCATGACGATGGCGTCAGCATAGTTGCTCACCATGAGAATGGTGTCTTTCAGAGTTTCGCCCTTTGTCGTGCTTGAGGTCTTGGCATCGGAAAAGCCGATGACCCGGGCGCCAAGGCGGTTGGCTGCGGTTTGGAAGCTGAGCTGGGTGCGGGTTGACGGTTCAAAGAAGAGGGTGGCTACAACCTTGCCTTTCAGCAATTCTCTGTTTGGGTGTTTTTCAAATTCTTGCGCCATTCCAAGCAGGTACAATATGCGCTCCTTGGAGAGGTCTGCAATGGTCACAAAATCATGTTTTTCCATTTTGTCTTGATTGATGGTTGCGATTTCGACTGCTAAGTTACTCATAATTTTTTAGTTGGGGGTGAGATTTTGAAAGAAATATTGTATTTTTGCAAAAATAAAGTGTTTTTTAAGATGAGAAAGAAATTCATCCACATATTATGGACTAGCCTGGGATTGCTGGCGGGAACGACGGCCTTGTTGTTTTTCCTCATTTGGTTTGGCGTGGTGGGATACTCGCCCGACATTGAGAACTTGCAAAACCCCATTAGCAAGTCGGCTACCTTGGTCTATTCGGAAGACGGTAAAGTCCTTGGCACCTACAATGCCGACAAGGCCAACCGTATTCCTGTTTCCTACTCCAAGCTGTCGCCCTATCTGGTGCAGGCTTTGGTGGCTACGGAGGACGTGCGGTTCTATGAGCACTCGGGAATCGACTTCATAGCCCTGGGACGCGCAATCGTGAAGCGTGGCCTGCTGGGGCATGAGAGCGCTGGTGGGGGCAGCACCATCACCCAGCAACTGGCCAAGCAACTCTATTCGGCTCCGGCCAGTTCCAGTGTGGAACGTATGCTCCAGAAGCCCATTGAATGGGTGACGGCCATCAAGCTGGAACGCAATTTTACAAAGGAGGAAATCATTGCACTCTATCTCAATTACTTCGATTTCCTGCACGGGGCGGTAGGCATCAAGACGGCCTCCACTACCTATTTTAATAAGGATCCTAAGGATCTTTCAGTCAATGAGGCGGCATTGCTCATCGGACTCTGCAAAAATCCTTCTTTGTTTAATCCGGTGCGTTATCCGGAACGCTGCAAGGAACGCCGCAACGTGGTGCTGGCGCAGATGGTCAAGGCGGGCTACCTGTCACAAACCGAGTGGGAGGAGTATAGCGCGCAACCCATTGAGCTCCATTTCCATCGGGCTGACCACAAGGAAGGGGTGGCGGTCTATTTCCGTGAGTTCCTCCGCCAATACATGATGATGGAGAGACCGGAAAGAGAGAACTATCCGTCATGGAACAATAGACAGTATGTGATAGACTCAATAGCTTATGCCACAGACCCGTTGTGCGGTTGGTGCAAGAAAAACACGAAGAAGGATGGCTCCTTTTACAATATATATACGGACGGTCTGAAGATTCATACGACCATTGATTCCAGGATGCAGCAATATGCAGAGGAGTCGGTCTATGGCCATGTGGCACGATACCTGCAACCAGCCTTTGACAAGGAGAACAAGTCGAAACCCAACGCGCCGTTCACCGAGGAGCTGACAGGCGCACAAGTGAAGCAGATCATGGGAAGGGCGGTCAGACAAAGCGAGCGCTATCGGGTAATGAAGGACAATGGTTGCTCGGACGAAGAAATCAAACGCGCTTTCCATTCGCCTGTTGACATGACGGTGTTCACCTATCGCGGAGACATTGACACCATGATGACACCGCTCGACTCCATCCGCTACTACAAATCATTCCTTAGGGCTGGATTTGTCAGCATGGAGGCCAGGACGGGACACGTCAAGGCATATGTGGGCGGCATCGACTTTGAACATTTCCAGTATGACATGGTAATGGGCGGGCGCCGGCAGGTCGGATCTACCATCAAGCCGTTCCTCTACTCGTTGGCCATGGAGAATGGCGCGTCGCCATGTGACAAGGCGCCCAATGTGCAGAAGACGTACATGGTGGCGGGGAAGCCATGGACGCCCCGCAACGCCAACAGGAGAAGATATGGGCAGATGGTTACGCTGAAGTGGGGACTGGCGCAGTCGAACAACTGGATTTCGGCCTATCTCATGAGTCGTTTAAATCCCCAACAGTTTGTAAGCATCCTGCATAAGTTCGGCATCAACAATCCTGACATATACCCGTCCATGTCCTTGTGTCTTGGCCCCTGTGAAGTGTCGGTGGGAGAGATGGTGAGTGCCTACACCACTTTTGCCAACAATGGCATTCGCATTGCGCCCTTGTTCGTGACTAAGATTGAGGACAATGAGGGCAATGTGGTGGCGGAGTTCCAGCCACGGATGAACGAGGTAATCAGTTCGAACAGTGCCTATAAGATGTTGGTGGAACTGATGGCTGTCGTGGATGAGGGAACGGCCGGTCGATTGCGTTTCCGCTATCAGATTCCTGGAGAAATAGGCGGAAAGACGGGGACGACCAATCGTAACTCTGATGCCTGGTTCATGGGTTTCACACCGCAGCTGGTAAGTGGCGTGTGGGTAGGCGGTGAGGATCGCGACATCCACTTCGACAATATGCAGATGGGACAGGGGGCTACGATGGCGTTGCCCATCTGGGCTTATTTCATGAAGAAAATTTACCGAGACCGTAGCCTGCCCTATGATTCGACAGAAGTCTTTGATGTGCCGGAGGATTTCAATCCCTGTGGACACGATGATGTGGATGAGGGCGAGAATGGTATTGACGATGTCTACGAGTGAGCGGCAGAAGTCCATTGTTTTGTGACAATGGGTGCTTGGGAAAATAAGCTGAACTGCCTCCGGCTTTATACCGGAGGCAGAATGTCGAAAATGGAGGATGAGGAGAGCTGATTTTCGCGATATTTTGGAAATAGCCAAATTGTTCTCTGAACAAATAAGCCTAAAATTTAGGACTATTAGGCATTATAATCTACAAACAGGCCTTGGTGGATTGTGATCCGGGTTGCAGTTTTGCGTTTTTTTATTTATCTTTGCAAATGTTAAACCATGTTGAACCACGTTACCCCAAAAGACATATGAAGAAAATATCGCTGATTCATCTTTGCCCGAAGTGGAAGCGTGGCTGAATTGGGGCGGACTAACAGTATGAAAGGAAGATGAAGTACAAGGAATTTGTGAATTCGATCAATATATGGGTGGCTTTGTTGGCCATTACGGCCGTTATGGCCTCGTGCAAGCAGGTGTCTGATGGCGCGCGTGACAAGCAGCGTGTCAATGCGTTGCGCCAGGTGGACAAGGAGCTGGCAATGCAGTCGCCGGATGCGATTAAGCATATAGACGAAGGATTGCGCAAGGCGAAAGATAGTCTTTCCTATTATGAGTATTATGTGAGAAAGGGCCGCTGGTTCTGCCAGTCGGCCACACCCGACTCAATGGTCAGATACATTGATCGTTCGATTGGCTACGCACTTCGCTTGCCGGAATCGTCTCGCAGAAATGGGATGTTGGCTTACGCATATAATTGCCAGGGAGTCAACTATCATAATTTCCATCGGAAGGCGGAAGACGTCATCTCGCTTTATCATTCAGCCTATCGCTTCTCGTTGCATAGTGACGTTGAAGATCAAGCACCCAATATTTGCGCCAACCTGGGGGATGCGTATGTGTTCAAGAATCAGTTGGTGGAGGGTGCTTATTGGTATCGTAGGGCGCTCTTCCTGGTCGATTCGCTTCGTTTGCATAAGGAGGATTACGTCTCGCTGCATGTGGGATTGGCCAACATCTATTTGAAACTGAATGACTTTGACAGTTCGCTCAAGTGTTACCGTGAAACGGAGGTACTTCTCTCCAAGATGTCTCTGTCCATGCAGGCCTACTACTTGAACAATTATGGCAACTATTATTATTACAAGAAGGATTATCCGCGTTGCTTGGAAAAGTTTCTGCAATTAAAGCGTTTGTTAGAGAAAAATGGCAAGGAAGAATGTTTTGACATGTATCTTTGCAAATTGAACATGGCTGACGCTTACCTCAATATGGACAGCGTGGCACAGTCTGTAAACTATCTTGATGAAAGCGAGCCTTTCTTTGTTGCCAATCAAGACGCCGAGGCTGTGTATTATTGCAATACGATACGCATCGGCCAATATGTGAAAGAGAAAAACATGGCGGCGGTGGTTCGCGTGTTGGACCGTGAGGAGAAATCTTTTGGAAAGAATTATGAGAGCAGGATAAGTTTTAACCTGCGCCAGATTAGAAATCAATACCTGCAAAAATATTATCTTGCCAGGGGAGATTATCGGTTGGCATATGAAAACCTGCTTGAGGACTCGAGACAGACAGATTCGCTGGAGCACAACAGGACGAAACTCAGAGCTTCAGACATCATGAATCGCTTTGCGCAAGACACATTAAGGTTGCACCATGCGCTGGTCTTGGAACACAAGAATGCTGAACTCGGACAAGCGCGCTGGGTTGTGGTTGTTGTGGTGATGTGCTTCCTATTGGCTTGTTTGTTGTTTGTCGTGCAACGGCTGAGATTTGCCAAACGCCAGGAGAAGAATAAGCAATGCATTTTGCAACTGAAGCTCGAAGGGGCGCGAAATCGCATCTCGCCGCATTTTGTCTTCAATGTCCTCAACAACAAAATACTGCATGCCGACACGGAGGAGGCGAAAGAACTTATGGGATTGGCCCAGTTGATTCGTAGTAACTTGGACTTGTCGTGCAACATGAAGGTGACGTTGGCTGCTGAGTTGGACTTCGTGAAGCAGTATCTCAAGGTGGAAGCTCCATTGGTGGGAGACGACTTTGAATATTCGATAGATATTGAGCCGGCAGTTGATGTGAATCATATCTTCATACCGTCCATGTTTGTGCAGATCTTGGTGGAGAATGCGTTGGTGCACGGATTGCGCGGATGGGAAGGTAATAAGAAACTGCAGGTGAGGGTAATGAGAAATCATGCTGGAGGCACATGCTTGGAGGTGCAAGACAATGGAAAGGGGTTTGACATCAGGAAAAAATGCCAGAAGCGCACAGGACTGAAAATCATAACACAGACTTTGGCGGTCGTCAATGAGCACAATCGCAGGAAGATGACCTTCGCATTGAGGAACGTTGAGGCGGAAAGTGGTGGCGTCAAGGGATGCTTGGCGCAGGTCTGCATACCTGACGGATTCGTGATTTGATAAGAAATGAACCATGAAACAAAATGAATGTGGATGTATGAAAGTATTGATTATCGATGACAACAAGTCGGCTGGATTGGCATTGGCTGAACTGTTGGAAAACAAATATGGATTTGATGTGCAGGGATGTGCTCTCTGTGGATTGGATGGTTTGGCCATGGTGGGCAAGTGCCAGCCTGACGTCATCTTTCTGGATGTGCAACTGCCTGATGTCAATGGGCTTGACTTCTTGGATAAACTGTCGGAATTCTCTTCGCGCGATTGCCGGGTAATCATGTTTACCGCTTACGATAAATATGTGATGACAGCATTCCGAAAACGTGCTTTTGATGTGCTGCTTAAACCCATTGACCCCCAGGAACTGGACTTAATAGTGAAACGTCTGATGAAGGTGGAAAAGGCTCCTCCTGCAGAAGGGAAGGTCGCGCAATCCATGTTCAATGGAAAACTGTTGTTTTATACCAATACGGTAGATTTCAAATTGGTAGACAAAGACGATGTCTGCTTGTTCCAGTATGAGCACGACTTGCGGTGTTGGGAGGTCGTGGTGGCCGATCAAACCAAACCTATTAGACTCAAACGAAACGTGAAAAGCGTGGACCTGCTGAAATTGGATGAACACTTCTTGCAAGTCAACCAGAAGTTCATTGTCAATGTGGATTACTTGATGGAGGTAGTGGATGGCGTCTGTCATTTCTATCCTCCTTTTGACAAACTTGACTATGTGAAGGTGGGTAGATTCTTCAGAAAGAAGTTGATAGATAGATTTTTAAGTATTTAAAAAGAAACAAAGGTATGATTGGTAAGAAAATCACAGTCTTCATGTCCATGCTGTTGTTGTTCGCTTCGACGCAGGATGTGCTGGCTCAGAAAGTCAAGCGCTCAAAAAAGAAGACGCAAGTGAAGACGGAAACGGTTGTGGAGGAACCTGTACAGGAGGTTCAAGAAATTCAGAAAGAGGTAGTGCCTGTCGCTCCACCTGAACCGCAAGACAGACTTGACACAATTTATTATAATAAAAATTGGAAAGTCTGTAGAAATAAGGCTTTTGCCAGTTATTATAGATTGGCGCTCTACCCGGCTGACACGACAATGGCTAAGGAGTTTCGCACTTACTATATGAGTGGCGAATTGCAAGGTGAAGGAACTTTTCTGATGCTTGACAAGGATGATGATACGAGAAGTTTGTTCTCTGGCGCTATGACTACTTATTTTAAGAACGGAAAGCCTGAGGAACAAAAAACTTACAAAGACGGAAAACTCGATGACGAGTATACGGCTTTTTATGCCAATGGGCTTGTCAGAGAACATCTTTTCTTGAAGAGCGGTAAGAAAAATGGAGTAGGAGCTTCCTTTACAGAGGATGGAAGAGTGTGTACGTTGACGCCCTATAAGAATGACAATTCTGAAGGATTTTATGTGGTGGTGGATGCTGATGGTAACTATTCAAAATACTCTGCGACGGATAAATCGCCTATCTTGGAGACACCAACCCTTGATGAACAGCGAACTGAATATAAAAATGGCGTGGCATGGCCTTATTACAACAAGAATGGCCTCATTGTTGGAGTAAGCAGCTCGTTGGTGAATGAGAACATCGGTGGGTACAGGGAAATTGGTGTGCTCATTGTCAATAAGAGCATGATGAATGTGGACATCGACCCTTCAGAAATCGAAATATATGACATGAAGGGTGGAAAGAGAAAAGACTTTGAACTGGTCGGCGCAGAGGAGTATGATAAGAAAATTCTTAAGTTCAAGAAAAAAGTGGCCAAGCGCATGGTAAAAAACAAGGCTGTCGTGCAGACTGAACGTGAAAATAACGTAAATGCCAACTTGGGTGCGCAAGTGTTTGATGCAGGGACATCTAACACCTTGAAAGATTTCCAAATGCGTATCTGCAAGATGCGGCAATTGGAGGCTGGAAACCGAATGAAATATTCGGAAAAGATGCCCGAGGATTTAGGCTATCTTGAGAGAACGACTATCCATCCCGGAGAGGTCGTGTCAGGTTACCTTTACACGTCTGACCGCAAAGTTACAGACTTGTATGTCAAGGTGAAAATCAAGGGAATAGCTTATGTCTTTGAATGGAAAACGGCTAAGAAGTAATTGTGTGATTAGTGTATATTGTTAATAAGTTAAGATTATTGAAAGATGAGAAAAATTTTTATGGCAATTTTCTTCGGATTATTGTTCTCCTCAAATGGCTTTGCCCAGTTCCGAAGAGCTGCGTTTAATCATCTTGGTGTCAATGTTGGTGCTGGCACTGAGGGTATCAATGTGGGGTTGGCTACTCCCCTTACTAATTTTTTGGAGTTTGAGGCTGGTGTGAATTTTATGCCAGGGTTTAAGGTGAATGCCAATGTGAATTTGGAAGCTGATGGGACATTGAATATACAAGGGCAGGATATTGCTATTCCTGACTCTCGTGTGAAGGTGAATGCGGATTTTGCAAGAACAACATTCAATGTCAAAGCAAACCTGTATCCTTTTGGCGGTAACAGTAAGTGGTTCTTGGCTGCTGGCTTTTCTTTTGGTGGAGCGAAAATCGCTAAGTTGAATGGCCACAGTGATGAGCTGAAGGAGTTTATCAATGAATATCCCGAATATAAGCAGGAAATCTTAGATCGGGTAGGGGTGGAACTCGCTGACTATAAGGTCAAGCTGGACGACAACTGTGATGTAAATGGCGATGTGCGTTGCAATTCTTTTAGACCTTATTTGGGCTTGGGATTCGGTCGCTTGGTTCCACGTAATCGATTGGGATTTAGGGTGGAACTTGGCTGTCAGTTTATGGGAACATTGAAGATCTACCAGGATAATCAGAAACTTGACCTCAATAAAATTCTTTCAGATATGGTTGACGGAGATGATGGAGGAACTGATGATATTTCTAAGTTCATCGAGAACTGGAAATTCTATCCTGTGTTGAAGTTTCAGCTTGTTGGAAGAATTCTGTAGGAGACGGAAATATTTTGCTTCGCTTGACACCAAAGTTATGACATAATGACTGTTTATTGAAATCAAACTATTAATTTACGGTGGGTTCTATAGATTATTAATTTCAGATTTATAGAACCCACTAATTGTTTCAGGAGAAACTTCTATGATATATTGATGTCTCGTGGAGCATCGAAATGCTTACAAGTCCTCTCGTTCTTGGCCTTTTCGGAATTGGGCGCGATGGGAGCGATTTGGGGTGATGCGACTCTCATGTTTGGGGTGAATGTCAAGCGAAGTAAACTTGTTTAGATCATGACTATCATGATTTTGACTCTCATGTTTGGGTGAATGTAAACCGATTTAAACCCCATCCCTTTTCGGGGAAGCCCTGTCTCCCCGCGGCTGTCGCCGCCTTCCCCTCAAGTGCTGGCCATAAACAGAC
>ERZ808246.2377-NODE-2377-length-11843-cov-18.498303_pt1 | contig 11843 bp, 16 predicted proteins | sample MGYA00521083_ERZ808246 | MGnify/ENA primary metagenome ERZ808246 (study PRJEB31516, sample SAMN03275577) | gut metagenome | biome: mammalia-associated habitat; material: feces | host: Papio cynocephalus | place: Kenya | collected 2012-07-07 ...
GGAAATCAATGATTCCAAGGGTTTTTTGTTTCTTCAGGTTCATCCTCTCGTGTCCAATCGTGCCCAATGACTTCCAGAGCATGGCCTTTACGAGATCTCTTTGAACCTCTCTCTAGACAGAGCCGAGGCCACTTCATCCAATCTATCGGGCCATAACCCGGCATACTCATTCAGAGTCATACTTACATCCGTATGCCCCAAAGCCGCAGCTAGAGTGCGGACATCGCAGCCGGCAGCAATGGACAATGAAGCGAATGTATGGCGTAGGGAGTGCGGCCTCAGTCCCTCAAGATCATCCAATCCAGCAGCAATGACGCCGGGATAAAATACTTTGTTCCTCCAATCGTCGGGATTTATTCTTCCTCCCCCACGCCGAGCACGGAATAAATACTCATCCGCTCCATGCCCCTCCATAAGAGGGCGCAACTCTTCCATCATGAAGCCGGGAATAGCGACGTGCCGTACTTGACGCGTTTTGGTTGGCCCCTCTACGTATTTGTCTCCGTCTTTGGTGAGAGTCTTGCTGATCGTCGCACGCATGCTGTCCGGATCCACATCACCGACACGAAGGGCGAACGTCTCCCCCGGCCTTGTGCCGACATAAGCCATGAAGCGAACCACTGCAGCGCTTGTTACGTCATTTCGCTGTTTCATATATTTTCCGAGATGGGGAAGCATTTCGACCGCTTCGGCCAATGCCTCCACCTCCTCATAGGTGAGAAACACTTTGCGCCGCTCTTCTCGCTCCGGATCCCTGCGGGATAGTCGGATATTCTCGAGAGGATTCGTTCTTATCCAGCCCCTCCTCAATGCATATCGCATGACAGCGCCAAATGTGGTGTTCACGATAAGAGATAGATACTTCGGGCGCAGCTTCGCCGGGCGCTTATGTCCATGCTCCTTGAATTCGTATGGTGCAGTGCCCTCCTTTAGCTCTACTATCCATTGGTTGACGTCATTCTCACTTATCTTCATGAGTCTCACGCCGCCCCATTTGGGCAACACATACATTCTCATGTAGCGTTCATAGCTTCCTGTGCTGCTTTTGCCTAGATCATGCTTGCTTAGACGCCATGCTTCGGCCGCCTCGGAGAACAGTCTCTCGGCATTCTCTGTGTTTACATAGCGGCCGCTTAACTGATCATCACAGATTTCTGATACCTTGCGTTCAGCTTCCTCATATTTCGAAAAACATTCTGACTTCTCGTGTTTGACGCCTTTCGAGTCAGTCTCGAACCACTTCACTCGCCAACGCCGGCCCCTGCCATAGAAGGACGAACGATGCCCTTCTGGCACTTTGGCACGCAATGGATCTTTCGCGTTTGCCAGGGAGCGCTTAACCGCAGCGCTCGGAGGAATACGGGTCTTAGAACCGTCAGGATTGACCTTCACGGCATCTTTTAGCCACCGGTCACATATCCACGCCTTAGCCATCTTCGTACCCTCTAAGCGTCAAGGAGCTGGAGGAACCGCTCATCTGCTGAAACTGGATCGCTGGTAGTTAGCGATATCTTCTTTGTAGGGGTGTATTTTTCCGAGTCGAAGGCAACCCGTTCTCTCATAAGTCTCACCCAATGCGAGGCGGTGCTAGCAGGTAGGCCGAACCGTTCGGCCACGCTTTTCGTTGGCGATTTCCTGAGCAATTCAGCCACATGATAAATCCGTGACGCAAGCTCGAGCGCTTGCGCTGTCGGGCGTTTCATCTCGGAAAACGGCACCTTTTCGAGCAATCTATCCCATTCGGACAGAGGCCCCACTGCCGTTCCATTCTCCACCACGTAGAGGGCAGGTTCAAAGGCGCCCATTATCTTATCCACTGGGAAGCGCAGGATATCGCGTATCTTCAAGCCATCTGCTTTCCCCCAGGGATCACAAGCCACATAACGGCATTCAGCTAGCCCCAGTCGTTTTGACGCACGGTAGTAGCTCATCTTGATTTGCGCTTCCACCCCGAGACTGAACTCCTTGGCATGGATCACATAATCGGACCACACGGCAAGATTGGGGGCGATCTCAACAAGAGCGGCACCATCGGCCTTCTCTGCCCATAAATCGAATTCGTGGCCGTTGTGCTGCAATTCCGCATGATTATCGAAGCCGTTATCCATGAATTTCATTCTTACTCCTTCCGCGACACACCTTCAATTGAAGAGTTGCTAGCAATCATACATGTTGGTATGGTACAGGAAATAACAGAGCTGCTAGCAAGGCTCCAATTAATGCAATGTCAGCGAAAGGAACGGCAATGGACATCGAACAACAGTCATGGCTCAAGGATCTTCCCGACGTGATCAGCCCGGGACAGTTTGCCGAGGCGAGTGGCATCTCATTGAGCACTATCGCCTACTGGAGGCACAAGGGAACCGGCCCTCGGTTCATGAAGATCAACCGCATGGTTCGATATCGTAAATGCGATCTGATCGAATTCTTCAATTCGAAACTCTGCACCTCCAATGCCGAGGCGGACTCGCTATGAAAGAGAGCTTCGAAGAAATGGCCGCCAGAAGCCTTGACCACCTCACTCAAACCGAAATCGTCATGGATGAGAAAAACCCGAAGGAGACAGCGTTGGTCGGCATCGGATATGCGATCCTCGCGCTCGCTGCAGCAATGAAAGGAAACAAGAGATGAATGCGACACCAAGCAGCATCAGCGTAAAACGCAGGCAAAGGGCACACGACGCGATCTCTTTCTCCCATGTAGCCACGTACGACAGGATGGGCTGCACCGTCACCCCTTATGAATCAACGGTTTTCAAGCGTGAGGCGGATGGATCCGTTGTGGCGATCATCGGCGCGAATATCCTCGAACAGAAAAAATACCGATTCTCTCCCGAAGAGGTTGGAAAACTCCTTAGATGGCTCCGGCAATTAGAGATCGATATCCGGAGAAGCGCGTGAGATGGAAGAAGGATCTTCCGATGACGGCATCACGGCACACACTGACTATCTCACATGCGTCAACGAGTATTACCGCTATCTCAATTATCTGCGTGACATTCATATGGGTCTGCTTCCGCAACCCAACGGCTTCTACTGGGGTGACGGCATCCCGCGCACGGCTGGAGGCTATCCGTATGAGCCACTCGAATGGAATGGAGTGATTCTCATATGAGTCTGGAGATCTCGACCCCGGATAACGAAAAACTAGACAAGGTGTATGAGGAAGTGTTTGGAAGTAACGCGCCCACCCCATCTAAAAGCGTTACCTCCGTTACCTCAGTTACTTCAACGGTTTCAGACGTTACCAATCCGTTACCAAGCGTTACCTCTACGACAGACGGTAGCGCTTCGGTAACGGGTGGTAACGCTTCGGTAACGGGTAAAAACGGCATGGTACCGCCAAGTAACGGAGGTAACGGAATATGTGGTAACGCCTATGGCAGTGATGGAAGCCGATTGGTCAGTGACGTACGCGACTTCCTTACTCAGTACGTAGCCTTCCCATCGCCTGAATTCGCCATCGTAACGGCTCTATGGATCATGCATACATGGATCTTCGGTGAGCTGTACACCACGCCTCGCCTTGTATTCTCCAGCCCAGAGAAACGGAGCGGGAAAACAAGGGCGCAGGAGGTTACGGCATTGCTGTGCCCATGTCCCGTGAACACCGTCAACGTTTCGCCCGCCTATCTGTTCCGAAGACTGCAGCCCGAGGGAGGAGAAACGCTCCCGACGATATTCCTCGACGAAACCGATGCACTATTCAGCGGCAAGCCATCGGAAAGCACTGAGCAGGTGCGCGGAATCGTTAATGCCGGATACCGCAGGGGGGCCACGGTGGGACGCGTAGAGATCAACAACAAGCAGGTGACGCCACACGATTACCCCGTGTTCGCTCCAGTATGCCTCGCAGGTATCGGGAATCTTCCCGACACGATAGAGGATCGCGCGATCATCGTGCACATGAAACGCCGTAAGCCAGGTACGAAGCTCAAGCCATACCGCGATCGTTCAGCCAACCTGGAGGCCCAGCCACTGCTCGACCGTCTGAAAACATGGGGAGAGGAAAATACGCTGTTGCTCGCCTCATGGCATGATCGCGACTATCCGAAGATGCCCGACAGTATCCAGGATAGGGACGCCGACGTATGGGAACCTCTCTTCATCGTGGCGAAACTTGCGGGCGGAGAATGGGCCGACACGCTTTCGAAAATCGCCCCAGGCATCGTGCGTAATCAGCATGCGGAACCGCAAAGTCTGGGTGAGCTGCTGCTCAGGGATATTCGTACCGTATTCGACAAGACGGGAAGAGATCGTATCTTCACGATCAATCTTGTTACGGAACTTTGCAAACTCGAAGATGCCCCGTGGGCGACTCTCGGCAAGGATGATAGCGGCATTGATACGCGCTTCATCAGCAAGACGCTGAAGCCGTATGAGGTGGGGAACCACCACGGCTCGCCCTATTCGGTGAAAATCGACGGAATCGTTGGACGCGGGTACAAACGAGAGGATTTCGAAGATGCATGGTGCCGGTATCTTCCGCAGCTCGAGGAACCCACGACGGAACAACAGTAATGCGCTATGTGGTGCGCGTAGAGCCACAGCGCGGGGGACTCGCGATATGTCTCTATGCGTGCCACGTTTGGCGCGATAGGACGTTTGACGATTGGAGGTGATTGGAATCAGTAGGAGACACGCACACCAGACGCGCAACGGAAAGCGCGCGCCGCGCAGCAGGCGTAGGAATCGTTAACCAAGCATCAAAGAAGGAACACAAATATGCAAAGCCTAATGAAGGAATTCAGTTCACTGTTCATGAAGGACGGACTGGGCAGGTTCAGCCAATTCAACAACTGCGGGGGGAGGAAGGACGTGGCGCAGCTCAAGGCCATGCTCAAAATGGCCGACTCCCTCGAACAGATCGCGGATGATCTACATGAAATTCATGCGTATTTCTTCCAAGAGAAACGTTGGGAGGTATCGAGCGGCGATGATCCAGAGAAGCGAGTGGCGGCATCCACTGATATGCGCAAGGCTCTTCGGGAAATCGCCAACGATATACACGACTTGCACGCGGATCATTTTGGAGCTAAAGGAGGCGAGGAAGCTTGAGTGAGGAAAACGCACAGGAACCGGCCTCACAGCAGCAAGGCCATACCGGGCAGCAGGAAGGCCAACCCGCCAACAAGGAGGCGCGCTATAGGATCCGGGCAAAGGAAGCGGAGGCGAGAGCGGAGACGTTGGGCAAACAACTGCATGCCGCGCGATCCGGTCTCCTCGAGAACGCGCTGAAAACCGATTCCAGGCTTAATCCCGATGCTGTAGCGGACGTAATAGCCGACATGGATGAGGAACGCTTTAATACCCTATTCGCTTCGGACACGCCCGACACGGACGGCTATAGGCCGAATGAACAGCGTCTGAAGGATTTCGTCACCGACTTACTGGAGCATAAGCCATATCTAAAGCGCGCCGACTCCCGCCCGAAGATCAACGTGCCCGGTGGCAACAAGAACCTTGACGATAGGGCATTTGACGCAAAAACCTCTTGGGGCAATGCGTTTAAGTAGGGAGGATCGTCTAGAATAAGCGGCTAGATGGGCGGTGTGGGGCCGTGCCCCCTCCACCCGTACTAGTTTTGGCCGCGTCTGTGACGTGGACGGATGCCGTCAGCGACGGCCCGGAATGGAAACAACCATTTAGGGCCGTCGTTTTTATATGTATGGCCCGGAAAGCAGCATTATGACAGCAACAACGCATACCACTGAAGAAAAGCTAAAGGGACTATACCCAGATCAATCCTTCCCGTACAAAGAAGCCGTGCCGAGCGCTCTGATCCTCGATCCGCGAGTGTCCACAATCGCAGGAGCAATAGAAGGTGACGCCCCGGTTATTCGCGTTCCATATGTCAAGTCGGATCCGGAGGCAGGTTTTGTAAAGGAAGGCGCCGAGATCCAGGAAAGCGATGGGCAGCTGGATGAAGTACTCGTACGAACCGGAAAAATCGCGACGATTATTCGTCAATCTAATGAATCCGCGTCTTTCAGCACGGCTACCGAACTGATTGCCGCAGGCGTATCCCGCTCCATCGTAACCAAGGCCGATTCCGCATTCCTCACGAACGCCAAAGCTGGATCCGAAGATGAACAGAACGGACCGGTCGGCCTTCTTAACGTCGACGGCCTTAATGTCATCGAGGCAACGGAAAGCACGCTCGTTGACTCCGTGGCCGACGCAAAAGCCACGATCGGAACCAACAACGGCACCCCAACTGCGATAATCGTCAACTTCAAGACTGAGGCAACGCTCCGGAAACTGAAGGACAGCACCAAGAAGGCTCTACTCATCGATCCGACAAAGGCAGACGCCTTGATGCTGCATGGGCTTCCAGTAATCATCAACAAGGCCATGCCTGATAACACCATGTTTGTTGTGAGCGCCGCCGAAATCATTGCAGCAGTGGGAAACGTCAAACTTGCAGCTAGCGGTGATGCCCTCTTCAGCTACGACAGCATCCAGCGCCGCGCTACATGGCGTATCGGATACAAGCCGGTGCACGCCGACCGCCTCGCCAAGATCACCATTACGGAGTGACCATGAGACACGCTCTTAGGACGGATATGCACGATACGCGACGCAACCAGAGGCTGACTCGTAAGGCTGTCCCGAAATATCGAGCGGACGCTTCGGCGCGTATGCGCAGCGACGTGCGATAATTGGACATGTCACTTAGTTTCTATGGCGATCTGGAAACCCAAAAAACTACAGTGACCTCACAAACAACCAACAGCACGCAGTGTTGGCGATGATTTGGTAGGAAGGCCCCGGAAACGGGGCCTTCGCTTTTCCCTACTGGCTATCGCGGTATTCCCACACCTTTTGTGAAAGTTCCATCACGTCCCATTCCCAGTAGCGTCCCTCGACTTTTTTCGGATGGAGATACCCACGAACACGCCAATTGTCCAGCTGTTTCGGAGTGACGCTCACACCAAGCGTCTCACGAACCCAATCGGCTGCGCCCTTCCGCGTTCTAGTGATATGCAGATCCTTCTGCTTAGCGGCCTCTACATATTCATGCCGAACCTGCTTAAGATTGAGGAACGCTCCACATTCAGGACACACGGAATAAGCCTCCCCTTCGATGGAGTAAATGGCAGTGCGCGTTTGATCTCCGTTCTCATCCAGCATTTTGATGCATTCCGGGCAGATTCCTATAAGCTTCCTCGATGCCGGACGCACTATGAACGACTCCACACGCTCACACACCTTCGTAAGCCCCCTGTAGTCGCACCCAGCCGTACCCAGGGAGCACAGCATCGCCACTCTATCCTCAAGAAGTGGCAACAACCAATGCCACTTAAGCACAGTACGAGTCGTGCCACGTTCATCGGCGACAAAAGGTGCAATCCTAACCTTCGCCCCCAACCGCTGAAGAAAGCCCTCGGCATTCTCGTAGGCCATGTATGCCGTCTGATTCAGAGGCGCCGATGGGAAAGGGCTTCGTGTATGTATCTCTGTCCTAGATGCGAGACTCACACGCTTGTAAGCCACATCGCCAAGCGCAGGCATGCCCACATCTTCCAGCCACTCAAGACGCTTACGGTAGTCCTTCGAGCAATAACCACACAACACGACGCCAGTCTCAACCACTTCGCCGCATACTGAACAACATGGCTTAAGAACACACATAGGCACACTCCACTAGGCGTATATCAACATTTCGAGTTCTCAAACCGCGTTCATTTTCGCACAACAGGCAAACAGCCGGGGGTATCGTCCCTCCCCCGCCACGGGCAGGCACCCCAGAAGGCCAGTGCCCATATCCCCCCGCATACGTAATGCAGGATTCTCTGGATCACGCCTCAGCCTCCCTCAATGGCACCTTTGACCGCGTTTTAGCGGACAATGCATCATATTTCACCCGTCATTTTCCATGCCGCACCACGGCCGATTTATCTGTCACACCTCATCTTCGTCAATGCTTAAAACGTTGAAATATATAGGTTTTGCCGTAACGTTTATGATAGAATTGATATATGTCAAACTGCATCATTTGCGGAGCCGCCCTCCCTCCAGCCACAAGAGCAATAGCCCCGCGCTACTGCTCCGGACGATGCCGCCAGAAGGCATACAGAATGCGCGCCAAGAACCCACCATCCTCCATGCGCTTGGCACGACGTTGGGTGCGAGCCGATGGGAAAAGGCCGATCATGCCGAATGGAAGGCCTGCGTCGAGCACGGATCCGGACACCTGGAGCGATTATTCCCAAGTGCTCCAAGGAGCCGGAGATGGATACGGCATCATGCTAGGCGACGGCCTGGCATGCATCGATTTAGACCACTGCCTCCACGACGGGAACATAATCACCGACGAGGCACGAGAAATCGTGGCAAAGGCCGCGCCATACTGCATCTACGCTGAAATAAGCTGCTCTGGCGCTGGTCTGCATATCTTCGTCAACGCGACCGGCAGGAGCTTCAGGCGTCCGGGAATGGAGTTCTACACACATTCACGATTCATCCGCATGACTGGGCACACCTACAATTTCCATCGTGCCCAATCCGTGCCCAATGACCTCTCTGCATAGCAGTATCTCACCATTCTTACCAACATTGAAAAACGGCCATTTTCCAGCATTTCCGCCACCATTACGCACGACTGCTTTTAACGAATTCCAGCCACTCGTAAGTCGTGGGTTGTGGGTTCGAATCCCACGGGGGGCACAGGTCAAAAGCCTTGAAAGCCAATGTTTACAACGGTTTTCAAGGCTTTTTTCGTTGCCTTCGGAAAACAAATAGGCTGGAACTCCGCATCTACTCCGCACACGCAAAATGCGATTTGCAAAGTCGGCTCCGGCGCGCCGCCATCGCGTGCGATGATAGACTTGAGAAGTATCGAACATTTGTTCGTACATTTCAGTATTATGGGGAATTCCCCACTATATACAGTGGGCAAACATGCAAAACGCCACTACGGGTAGTGTATACTGATGAACGGCTCGCACAGACGGGCGATAATCGCAGAACGTGACCGGAAGGCAACCGCACGAAGCGGGAAACCACTTGCATAGGGAGGAAAAGTAATGACCGTAACCGTCTTCACCAATCCGAACAATCCGCAATGCGAGGCCACCGAACAGGAACTTTCCAAACTGGGCGTGCGTTACGTGGCGATCGACCTGACGCAGAATCCGTCCACGCTCGAGCAGATCAAAGACGCCGGATTCAAACAGATTCCAGTGGTCATCTCACCGAACTCCTCATGGAGCGGACATCGCCCCGACCTCATCCGCCAACTGGCCCAAAGCATCGCGGCATAAACGCCGAACCGCCCGGCAACAACCCCAAGAAGCGGGAACAGAGCCAAGCCTCCAAAAACAAATCCCAAAACAAGGAACAGGGACGCTCCACGACGTACCCACATGCGCAAACCGCGCGCGGGGCCATACGCAGGCTGCAATCGCCACTACCACCCAAGCGCAAAAACCTTGAGAACAAAGCCTAAAGCGGCAGCGGCCCGCAAAAGACCAGCCCAGTGCACCCGGCCGCCTCGCGCAACTCGACAAGGCCTACATACGGCCGGCCGTGGAGGGGTCGATCTTCATGGTCTGGAATCGATGGGCCATGAAATCGTCATTGAAATAGGTGGCGAAGAACTGTGCGACCGGCGAGTCCTGCGCGATCCCCGCCATACGGGAATACCAGGCGTCAAGCGCCATCAGCGTCATCACGCCATCCACGAAGATGAACACGAAACACACCAACGTCAGCGAATAGCGGATCCTCCACGGAATGCGCTGGATCAATCGCAGCAATCGCGGCAGAATCAGCTTGACCCAGACCAAACCGAGGATGCCCCAGAAGAACATGTACTTGCCGGACGTGCGCCCGTCGATCGAAAGCCACTGCCCCGTGTAATCCCATGCGCGGATGCCGAACGCCACCTGCATGAACCAGCTGGTGAAATATTCGAACGAGCCGCCGATCACCGCGCTGGCGCAGAAAATCAGCAGCCAGTTCGAACGCCACAGGTGGTTGAGCAGCACCGTGAGAATCACCGCGCCGAAACCATAGATCGGGGAGAACGGACCCCACAGGAAGCCCGCGCGGTCCTGATATTCGCCGAACAGGATGAAATGGTAGATGGTCTCGACCACCAGACCGAACACGCAGCCGATCGTGAACAGCCAGAACAGATTGAAGAAATCCAGCGAAATATAGCCTTTGCCGGTCAGATCGCGGCCCGCCATGCCTTGGGAAGCGGCATCCTCATACGCGCTGCGGGCGTCCATGCGCCGCAACGCGAACTGCAGCCGACGCTCCTCCCGCAACGACGGGTCGGCGGTGATATGCAGGGCGACCAGCACGACAAGCCGGACGGCCGGGCTGACAAGGTTCAGGCCAAGTCCATTCAACGCCAGCGACAGCAAGCCCTCGGCGAGCGTAAGCGGAATCAGCAGATACGTCCATTGCGCGATATGCCGGCGTTTGTTCCTGAAAAGCAGCACGCCGAACACCGTCAGGCACGCGGTGGCGACAATCAGCACGACCGCGTGAATCGCCGACAGGATCGTGGTGAGGCTCAGCGCGTCGAGCTTCATATCGCCGGAAAGCACGGCCTGCACGACGTACAGGCACGACAGCACGATGATCGGCAGCGTCACCACGCCTTCGACGATCATCACGATGCCGTAGATGCGGGCGATCAACGGCAGACGACGATCGGCAGGGCTATCGGTTCCTTCGATGGCCGCGATTTCGGTTTCGTCCGCGATCGCCTTGCTTTCCGTGATCGCCTCGTTCCCGGCGATCGCCTTGCTTTCAGCGGAATCCTTGGATTGCGATTCGGATTGCGCGGTTTCGCTCATGTGCCGCTCCTTCCCGCGGTCAACGCTACCAAACGGCGGCAATAATCGCCGTGGGGAAAGAAGTTAGGGGTATTGCGATCGGCCAGCGTGACGGGAATCGGAGTCGACCTGAGAAGCTTCCTTTTGCGAGGATTCCTTGGCCGGCGGCCTCGATTCCGCCATCGACGATTCGAGGTGCCATGGAAAGCTCGCCCAACGGGCACCGACAAAAATACCCCCATACATGAGGTCTCCGTGGAAAACATTACTTTTCCGGAGCCGCTACATGTACGGGGGTCTAAATACAGGGGGTCGAGGTCCAGGACGTCAGGGTTGCGGAGACGCCTGACACGAACCCCATTCAGCTGGCGATGGTTCCGGACTCCTCGGCGTCCAGATAGCTGCTGGAACTGTTGGAACCGGAACCGGACTGACCCGACTGGCTGGAGCTGGAATCACCGGAGCTGGAACCAGAACCGCCCTGCTGGCCGGACTGGCTGGAACCGCCCTGCCCGGAGCCGGAGCCACCTTGGCCAGGCTGTCCACTCGGCGGCTCGCCCATCTGGCCATTGGACTGGCCATTGCCGGATCCAGACTGCCCGCCGGGCCCGCCCATCTGACCGTTGGACTGGCCACCGGGCCCCTGCTGGCTTGTCTGCTGCTGGCCAGAACCGGAGATCGCATTCATCGCGAACGCCCCGCCGACGCCGCCGATCAGGCCGCACACCAAGCTGAGACCCGCGATGATGGCGATGGTTTTGCCGCCGAGTTTCGGCGATGGCGCGGCCGCCGCGACCGGCCCATTGAAGGATTCCGGCTCGGGTTGCGGATTCGGAGTCCGGAAATTGTCGGGGTTCCCGTCGGGAATCGCGTTGCCGTAGTTGACGCCGCCGTAGCCGGCATTGCCGGATTGGGCGCCGTCCGGAACGGCGTTGCTGGCCGGAACGGCGTTGTTGGACGGGGTCGAGGTACTGAAATCGAAGTCGGTCATGATGCACTTCCTTGCAGTGGATTAACGGATTGTTGGGATTGTTGGGATTGTTGGGATTGT
>ERZ808246.2379-NODE-2379-length-11838-cov-2.826530_pt1 | contig 11838 bp, 9 predicted proteins | sample MGYA00521083_ERZ808246 | MGnify/ENA primary metagenome ERZ808246 (study PRJEB31516, sample SAMN03275577) | gut metagenome | biome: mammalia-associated habitat; material: feces | host: Papio cynocephalus | place: Kenya | collected 2012-07-07 ...
GCTGTAGGTTATCGGAGTCAGTGACTGACCGCCGAGTGGATCGGTGTAGACCCACATAGACTTCATAGTTTTATAGTTAAATGCCTGAACCTTTGCATTGTCGAGTGGACAATAGATAACACCGTCAACGTAAATAGGCGGCGTATAGCTGTAGCTCGGCATATCAACCATATCGGTTGATATGATAGTCTTGCCGTTCTTGGCATTGAGCTTCAGAAGCTTTTTGTTGCTCATGACTATAAGCGTATCGCCGACAACAACCTGAGTGCTCGGTGCGTCTTTATATGACGAGCCGAGCTTGACAGACCATGCAAGCTCCGTGTCCGCAAGGGACACGGGAGTTTTGCATGAAACTATCTGCGAATCGGAAACATATGTTGCCGCAAATACCTGAACGGGAGAAATGAGAAGCAGCACACAAAGAACGGTGCAAAGAATTTTTTTAAGCTTCATTTATCAGCACATCCCATCAAAAATTTTATTTATAATTTCTGCAAAGAAATTGTAGACGGTTTTGAACATACGAACGATGAAACTATCTTTTTTCACTGTTACTGTTACCTTTGAGTAAGCAACAACTGTCGGAGATTCTTCACTGTCGGAACTTCTGACAGCAACGAGAGTGTATTCGCCCTCTTCGGTGAACTTGATTTTTGCGTTTCCCTTCTTGTTGGTTGTTGCAAGCTTTTTAAGCTCGCCGTCCTCGTAGAGATAGATGTCAACATCTTTAAGGTTGGTCATGTAGTTGGCTCTGATTGTGTCAATGTCGCTGAGGCCATGCTCCATGAGCGAGTAGCCTTTGATGTTTACCTTGAGCTTGCTTCCTGCCGCTACAGTGTAGCTGTCAGAATTGAACTCGGCATACATATCGCTGTAGTATCTTGTATCCTGATAGAAATAATATGAAATGTTGTCGCCGTCAACGATTGTTGCCGTGTCGCAGGCATAGCCCGTCGGCGTGCCGTAAGAGGGGTTGACGATACCGTCGTTAGGCATTGCACCGTTAACGAGGAAGCCGCATACAGATGTGCTTCTGCCGAATGATTTCATGATAAAGCTGCTGTTCATAACGAGATAGTTTTCAGCGGTGCTTCTTGTGAATTTGTCGCCGTAAAATGCTTTATGGGCGGCTACTATTGCGTCCATAACCGTTGCACCCTCAACCTTGTTGCCGTTGTGGTCAACAGATGCAACCTGATAGCCGTAAGCCTTTGCAATGCCTGCCTCAACCTCAAGCACTTCAGGTGCAATAATGATTGTGCCGTCGGAAACGCTGAACGTTACGTTGACTGTTTCTGTGTTTTCCTTAGGAAGAACCGTCACGACACATTCTGCTGTCTGACCCTTAGGGGAGGTTGCTGTAATCGTTGCAGTTCCATCGTTGATTGTATAAATCTTGCCGTTCTTGTCAACATATACAACATTCTCATTTGAGGAGGTCCATGTTATGTCCTTGAGGTTAGCTTTAAGCTGAGCCGACTCATATTTCTGAATTTCAAGCGAACTTTCTGAGAGCTTAAGCTCGCTTTCGGGGAGAGCGGAGCTGACATCGAGCATAAATATCTGAGCTTCGCCGTCACCTGTCTGAACCAATACACGAACAAGCCCCTTTGCCGGAGCTTCGGCAAATAATTTTGTGTCTGTTCTCTCGTTGTTGATGTAAACATTTGAATTTTTCGCATTTACCTTAATTTCAACGCCTTTACCGAGGTTGTCAAGCTTTGCAAAATTGTTGGAATCAAATACAGCCTTTTCACCGTTTACAGTGATTTCAACGTCGGTCTTGTCATTTGTAAAATCTTCGTCGGAAGCAAGGTTGACACCGTTGATTTCCGTTGATTTCTCGCCGAAAATGCCGCCGTCAATGAAGGTTGCGGTCTGTACCTTAACGTATTTGATCCAATCAAGATGAACAGGCATACCGTCCGCATCAACTGCCCATGAGATATCAAACTGACCGTCCTTGGCATTCTGCTGCGGATTTTCAACATAAGGATTGACCGGGAGGTCGCTCATCTTCCAGCTCAATGCGTCAACATAGCCGAACGAAGTTGAAATACCGTTTTTAGTTGACGGGGTGAGATTCTTCCTGAGAAGAACACCCGAAAGTGTAAGGCTATTCTCATCAAAATCAACCGTCGGATAGTTTGCCTTGAGTGGATAAGGCGATCTTGAGCAAACATTGCCGCTTTCGCCGAGACTGTCAACATAGGTTGAGGTGTTTGTCTCTGTTTTCTGATATGTAACGCTGTAGCTCCAGTTTGTCTCGTCCTCAAAGTGCTCACTTCCTGCGAGCGCATACCATGTTTCGCCGTCCTGAGAAACCCAGACCTGACCCGGCTCCTGAGTTGTGGCTGCGGCATTGAATGCGTTGCCGGAAATCATGAAGTCGATACCGTAGCGGTGCTTGTCGCTGTTTTCTATTTTGTTGTTGAACTCATAGATAACATAGCCGCCGAAGTTACCGAGTGAGGCTGTGTAGGCTTTACCTGAAAGCGTATTTTCAATATTTGCGCCGTAGTATGGATTGTTAGTGTACTGGCTGGGCGCAACAAGGTATTCCTTTACCTTTGCGTCAACCGCACCTTCGGCAAATGCGGTGGCCGAAACGCATGAAAGCACCATGATAATTGCAATTAAAATTGAAATTGTCTTTTTAAGCATTGTTTGATTCTCCTTTTCTGCGTGCTTTTGAACGCTGTCTTTTTTCGTAGTTACGCTGCTTACGCTCCTCCTGCTTTGATTCTTTAAGCCCTGCGGCCTCAAGTGCCCACGGCCAAGGACCGAAAAAACCTTTGATTCGGTTCACGTCGTCCTCGGAGAAATCACTCTTTTTCGGGAAGCGTTTTTCCTTGCTCGCAACAGCTCTGAGTAAATCAAGATACTCTTCCTTCGTCTTTTCAGACATAAATAAAAAAACCGTCCTTTCCGGGCGGGCAAAAGCATATAGACCGTATTCGCTCTCTTTTTAAAACGAATACAGTTTGACGTTACTTTCCTGCCCAAAGATTTTATTAAAGCGCACCGGGTATTCCGACTTATGAATTGCTTCAATCACGGTAATGGCTGTTGCGACGGATTTTCACCGAACTTCCCTCCGATATGCTGTTTTACTTATGATAACATCATTTTAATCAAGTGTCAATTAATTTAACGTGGCAATGTAAATTTAACGTGGCAATGTAAATTTATTTACATCAATGCCCTCATGACTTAAAAGAAAAATTTTTTTGTCAATTCCGCCTGCATAGCCTGTCAGGCTTCCGCTTGTGCCGACGACACGATGACAAGGGATTATAATTGAAATCGGATTGTGTCCGACCGCATTTCCGACCGCTTGCGCCGACATACTCTCGGCCCCTTTTAGGCGTGCGATTTCTTTTGCAATTTCACCGTAGGTTATTGTTTCGCCGTACGGAATTTCACAAAGAATTCTCCAAACGGTTTGACGGAATTCACTGCCTTTGGGAGCAAGCTCAAGCTCTGATATTTTTGGCTTTTCACCGTTCATATATCGACTGAGCCATTCCTTTGCGTTGCAAAGCGTAACGTCATCATCCGAACGAACAAGATTATTTTTGAATGACGAAAGAAAATATTTTTGCCCCTCGATCCACAAACCGATAAGTTTGCTATCCTCGGCGGCAAGAGTAAGAGCACCGAGCGGTGAACAGTTATACTCAGAAAATTTAATCATATAGCATTTCCTTTCACTTAATTATACAATTTAATTATAACATACGAAAATGTACAATTCAACGTTGACATAGACTTAAAAACAGGTTATACTTGTCGCAAGAGAAAATGAAAAGGGAGGGCAAAGAAATGTTTGATTCAATTATGATTTTCATTCTGGATATAATTGATCTCATAAAGGTTATAATCAACGTTTTCGGTTAATCGTTGACAATAAAAAGTATATTTAGTATAATTATTCAAGGAAATGTTTGCGTTTCCTTGAATTTTTTTGTTGAGGTGTTGAATTTGAAAACGCTAAAAAAAATAATTGCAGTTATCTTAACTGTTGTACTTTGCGTCGGAATTATTTCCGTTTCGGCGAGCGCAAAAGAGAAGCTTAACTATCTTCTTCTCGGCGATTCAATAGCCGAGGGTTTCGGAATTACAAATCCCGATGAGGCTTCCTACGGAAAAATTATTGCCGACACCAACGGATATAATTATAAAAACGATGCGATTATGGGCAGAAACAGCGTCGGACTTGTCAATCACCTGACGAATGATGAGGAATATATCAACGACGTTAAATGGGCCGACATTATCAGCGTTTCAATCGGCGGAAATGATTTTCTGCTCGACCATGCTGCGTTGCTCATTGCCGAAGGAATTATTTTTAACGACTACTCAAAGTTTGATAAAATCGGCGAAACATTTTATGAGAATTTTTCAAAGAGCATGGATAGAATTCACGAGATAAATCCGAATGCAAAAATTCTTGTTCAGCTTCTTTACACATCATGGACATTTGATTTTGCAAGAAAGCCATATAAGCAGGCAGCTAAGAGAATTAACGACGCAATAATAAAATACGTTGAAGAAAAGCCGCAGAATATCTATGTCGTTGATACAAGCGAGGTCTTTGACGGCCGCCGTGACTGTATTTCAACCGACACCATTCATCCCAACGCACAGGGCAATATCGAGCTTGCAAAAGCGGTTCAGGCGAAGCTCTGTGAAATCGGCATGGCGAGCACTTCTGAGCTTGCACTCCTCGTTCCGGGCATTGACAGAGATTATCTCATCGAATATTTCGGAACACCTCTCGGTCAGATAATAATTTTCGCCGCAAATGTAGCTACGGGCAATTTCAATTTTGCTTTTTAACCTTAAGGTCATCGGCTTAGGTCGGTGACCTTTTCGGGTTGACATATATGTAACGCATTGCTATAATTCTAATTGATTTTTATTTGGTTTCGGAGAAGAAAATGTTAGAAAAAAACTGTAAAAATGAATGTAAAATAAAAATGACCGACGATGGAGACAAATACGGATTTGTGAATGAAATTTCTGAAAAAGACGGACGTTTTTGTACAACGACGTATACCGTTTTTTGTGGAATCGAGCTGATTTATAATGACGCACACACAATGAGTGTTGAAACGAAAGCGTCACGGGGAAATATAATAGAAATCAATCATTGTCGTGAGGGAAGAATGGAATGTCATTATCGTGATGAATTCTGCTATGTTGCCCCCGGTGATCTCGTTATCGGCCGTGCAGAGGAAAAATCTCCGGCAACGTATTTTCCTCTCAGTCACTATCATGGAATAACGGTACGGATTGATGTCGACCGTGCACCGGGTTGTCTTTCCTGTTTGCTTGACGATGTAAATGTCAGGCCGCAAATGATTGCCGAAAAATTTTGCGGAGAGAAAAGCTGTTTTATTGCCCGATCTAATCCGTCGGTTGAACATATTTTTTCGGAGCTTTACTCTGTACCAGAGGAAATAAAAAAAGGATATTTCAAAATAAAAGTGCTGGAACTTTTTCTGTTTCTCAGTGTGCTTGATACGGGCAAGGATGAAATCGAAAACAGTGTTTATTCCGCTTCGCAGGTCTCTCTTGCAAAGCAGGTGAGCGAATATCTGACCGAAAACATGGATAAGCGTGTCACTCTTGAGCAGATTTCCAGACACTTTCATGTTTCGGGAACGCATATAAAGAATATTTTCAAGGGAGTTTACGGCGTTTCACTCTACGCCTACACCCGTGCGATAAAAATGGAATCGGCGGCATATATGCTCGAGTATACGGACAGAACTGTTATGGATATTGCCGGCGAGCATGGCTATGACAACAGCAGCAAATTTGCAAGAGCATTCCGTGAGGTTAAGGGAATGACGCCGAGCGAGTACAGAACGGAGAATAAAAAATAAAAATGTCTGTTTGGAGCTTTTTTCTATCCTTTTGGAGCGGAAAAGGCTCCCTCTTGTGTGTAGAATAATGTACGAAGAAAGGCAATGCCGCATGATAAATATGCACGGATTGCTTTAAAAAATATTTGCAAGTTAGCATATGCTAACTGAATGAACGGAGGCGGTACAATGTCAGAAGAATTACTGGTTAAGCATTGTTCACCGACGCTTGCCGGAATTAAAACCGGCAATCTGTTCTCCGTGAATTTTGAGAACGCAGATGAGCTGAGATCCTGTGTGCGTGATTGGAACAAGGCTCTTTCTCCGAAAGGCTTGCGAATCATGCCGATGCGTTTCGATAACGGCCGTGCATTGATTTATGCTTACCGTCCGTCAAAGCTTTCAAAGGATTTGAGCGAGAGCTTGGCGGAGGATATGCTCAACTCTTTTGGCTACGGAGGGAAAACTCCGGAACGCTGTGTAAGCGAGCTTATGAAGCGATTAAGACAAAACGAAGAGTTTCCCCATGAGATAGGTTTGTTCCTCGGATATCCGCCGGAGGATGTAAAGGGTTTTATAGAAAACAAAGCCTGCGGCTGTAAATGCAGAGGCTGCTGGAAGGTTTACGGCGACGAAACGGCAGCGAGAAAGCTTTTTGCAAGATATAAGAAATGTACTGCGATTTATTGCGAGCTTTTTAAAAAAGGCAGAAGTCTTGATAAGCTCACTGTTGCAGCATAAATATAAGAAAGGTTTGATGACAAATGAGTAAGATAGCAGTAGTATATTGGAGCGGCACAGGAAATACAGAGACAATGGCCGGTGCTGTTGCCGACGGCGCAAAGGAAAAGGGTGCAGATGTTTCTGTATTCACAGCTTCCGAGTTCAGCGGCTCCATGATGGACGATTTTGACGCAGTTGCATTCGGATGCCCGTCAATGGGTGCAGAGCAGCTGGAGGACAGCGAGTTTGAACCGATGTTCAACGATTGCGAGTCCAAACTCAGCGGCAAGAAAATCGCATTGTTCGGCTCATATGGCTGGGGCGATGGCGAATGGATGCGCAACTGGGAGGAGACCTGCAAGGACGACGGTGCTGTTATGGCATGCGATTTCGTAATTTGCAACGACGCTCCCGATGACGATGCTCTCGACGATTGCAAAGCACTCGGCGAAGCTTTGGTTTGACAGTACATCTCCGACAGGTAATTGATAATATCGGTTACTAAAAGCGTAGGCATGCTCAATGCCTGCCGATCTCACTGTCACAAAAACGCCGCACTTCGTTTTTGTGTGTTCCTCTTCCTTGAGAAAAAGCGGACGGTGCGCCTGCGCTTTCGGAGATTTATAATATTTGTTATATATAGCGGTTACCAACCCCTTCCGCTTATTATATAAACTCTTTGCTGAATAGAAACGGCGGCTCACTTTTGGTGGGTCGCCGTTTCGTTATAATGAACAAAGCAAATGGCAAAAACAAGAAAAAATCTATGTTTTGACGGAATTATAAATCAAAAATCAGTTGAATAAAGAATATAGAAGTGTTATAATATACAACAAAATGGGATTGTTGTGCATCCCGAAAATAAATTTCAAAACAGGATTTTGAAAGTGAAAATTGATTTGAATTTTTTATGAGGTGAAAAACATGAAAATCAATCGGTCCTTCGCCCGTTACGGACGAAAATTCATCAGTGTGGCATTGTGCCTTGTCATGATGTTCACGACATTCTTCATCTTTGAACCGAGTGTGCTTTCGGAGCTTCTACCGAAGGCGTCGGCATGGAACTTCACAACCTATGCGACGAGCACAAGCGGCAACAAGGCGGGTCTGACTATCAACACTTCGGCAAAAACAGCCGTTGTCAATACGTCTGACGGCTTTGCGTATTTTTTGAACAGTATTAACAATAATTCTAATGCAGGAAACGGTGAATTTCAGGGTTACACGGTTACCTTGAACTGTGATGTCTTCTTGCAGAAGTCGCAGACTGATCTCGAAAGCATTACATACAGTGACGGCTTTTATGATGAGGGTGTTACGGCTTGGTACGGTGTGCTTGACGGAAACGGTCACTGCATTTCGAATTTCCGTTATCACTATGACGCTAAGAGAAACTTTACTATTGGCTGTTTTGGTCTTATAAGAAAAATGAGCGGCGGTGAAATCAAAAATCTTACCGTTCTCAATCCTCATGTTTATACATACAATCAGAGAAGCAAAGTTGCTTACGGTGGTGGAGCACTTATCGGAAAAATTTCATCCGATAGCAACAGCATGTTTAGCACGGTAAACATCAGCAATGTTACAGTTTCAGGAGCTGAACTCAATAACGGCAGTAACGACGGCGCAAAATCAGCCAGAGAAGTTGGCGGTCTTGTAGGATATATTGAGAAGAAGACAACTTTCTCAAACTGTAAGGTAGAAAATTCAAAAATTCAGTATAACAATTGGGGTGTAAGAGACGGCGGATTCGTAGGAAAGTCGGTAGCCGAGGTCGTTATCCAAAACGATACACCGGCAGTAAGCGTTGATGCGTCAACCGTTGTTTATAAGGACGGTTCGGGCGACTCTGATCACGGTGGACTTATCGGCTGGACATCGGGCAAGACCACAATTAAAAATGTTATAATGAATGCTACCGTTTACAGCGGTGAAACCAGTGGCGGATTAATCGGCTATATCGAAAATGCCGAAGCGAATATTTCAGATTGTACTTTTAACGGTAAGATTGTTGCGACAAACTATACCGGCGGATTGATCGGTAATTCAGGAGGCAGTACAGTATTTAATATTTCAAACTGTAAGAATACAGGCTCAGTTTCGGGTAAACAAATGGTCGGCGGAATCATCGGAAAGGCCGCGGGCAACACCTTGACGGTTACAAACTGCTCCAACGAACGCTCTGTTACTTCAAGCGATGATTTTATCGGCGGTATTGTCGGTAGAATAGAAGGCATCAACAGTTCTAAGTTTGAAAATTGTTTCAACAATGGCACGATAACGGGCAAAACATGGTACATTGGCGGCATTGTCGGTCAAAGCTACAACGACAGCAATATCACATTCAATAACTGTAAAAATACAGTTAATATCACCTCAGCATCAAATAGATATATTGGCGGTATCATAGGTTATGCAAAGGGCAAAACTATGATGAACAACTGCGTCAACACAGGCAATATCAGCGGTGCACAGTATACGGCAGGTCTTTGCGCATGGATTGAGGACGACGGCTGTGAGATTACGAACTGTCTTAATACAGGTTCGGTTACAGGTAACGGAAACAACAATGTTGGCGGAATACTTTCAACGATTGAGTCACAGGCAAACAATCCTACATGGACTTTTAAAAACCTCGTGAATACAGGTACGATTTATGGTGCAGCTGCAACGGGCGGAATACTCGGCTATATGGGTAATACTGACGATCCGGGCAAGGTTGTTATGACCGACTGTATCAACAAGGGTAACATTGTTGTTACGGGTAACGATGCAGGCGGAATTGTCGGTAATATGTATAACCATGGTTCGACAACTCTTAGACATGCTTACACAAACTGCTACAACTACGGCAACGTTTCATCATCGTCAACAGGCGATACGTTTATTGGCGGTATTGTCGGCAAGGAATACGGCTTCTCGGATTTCACAAACTGTATCAACTACGGTAATATCACGGAAACCGCAGCTTCGGGCAATAACATCGCCGGCGGTATTGTCGGCTGGATTGAGGACGACGCAAGTACCGTCAAAGGTTGTATAAACTACGGTCAGATTTCAGGCCGTAACAATGTCGGCGGTATTGTCGGCGAATTCTCGGGAAGCAGTTCCCTTACAATTACTCAGTGCGGAAACTACGGTACTCTTGTTGCCAAGAATGCAGGCAACACGCAGATCGGCGGTATCATGGGTCGCTTTAACGGAAGTACGATATATATGTCAAAGTGCTTCAACGGCAACGGCACCGACGGTACAATCGCCGCTTCAAGCTCAAAGGGACTTTATGCAGGCGGACTTATCGGTTACGGTAACACGATTTATGTTGCGGATTCCTACAACAATGCTCCTGCCGTATATGGCAACACCTCGGGCGGACTTGTAGGCTGGTGCAACAGCAACGTATATCTTTACAACAGCTACAATAAAACAACAACAGGCATTACAACACAGTATTCGGGCAACAAAACCGCAACGACCTATGGTTGTTACAATTCAACCACGATATCAACAGGCACATCAAGCCTTTCAACGTTGAATACAACCAGATCGGTTTCGGGAATCGGCTCGGTCGGTAATTCCTATGCGTATAAAGCAGGTATTAACAATAACTACCCGGTTCTCTCATGGCAGGTAAACACTCTTACCAAGAATGTTGGCCGTAACCTCATTGCTGACCTCATCGCAGACACGGCAAAGAGCGGCTACAGTGCACAGGGCTTGTCCTATGATATCAAGCTTGACGGCGTAACAAAGACATATTACCCGACATATACAAAGACTGTGAACGGTGTTACGGTAACATACAATACTATGTCAGACCTGTTCACTCTCAGCGGTACTCCGACAGCGACGGGCACATTCAATATTCTCTCGGTAAGTAACCCTGAGACTAAGTCGGTTTACGCTTCGGCATACTATGTCGGCGGTAATGCAATGGGTTGTTCGGCAACGGTATTCTCAACAACAATAAGCAGAACCGGAAGTGTTCACGCTCTCAAATCTGTTTCGGCAGGCGAGACGGTTAACGTTTCGGTTTATGTAACTCCGAATGTTCCCGTTCAGTTTGACGGTTTCAAGTTCCATGCAAGTATGGACTATGTAAACAATGCAACTGCAACCTCGGATGCGCTTGTTGATCTTCACTCAACATATTCAGGTCTCGGAACACCGACCAAGACGGGCTATAACTTCCTCGGTTGGTACACAGTCAGAGCAAAGGGAGAAGCAATTACCGACGGTTTAACGAAAGTAAATTCGGGTACACCGAGCTTCAGTGATACGCTTGACCGTGATTTTGATATTTACGCTCATTGGGATCCGATTACTTATACTATTGTATATAACGGAAACGGCGCAACAAGCGGTTCAACAGCAAGCTCATCGCATACCTATGATGAGGCTAAGAACCTTACGGCAAACGGATTCAGACGTGCGTTTGACGTAACGTTTGATTATAACTACAGCGGCTCGACAGCAACGACGGCTACAGCTACAGCTGATTTTAACGGCTGGGCGAAGTCCGAAAACGGCACAGTTGAATATGCAGACGGCGCAAGTGTAAAGAATCTTACCGAAAAGGATAAGGACACGATAAATCTCTATGCAAAGTGGACAGATAAGAGCGTTTCGCTTCCGTCGGCAAGCAGAACAGGCTATAAGTTTGACGGTTGGTTCACTGCTGCAAACGGCGGAACAAAGGTCGAGGGTTCGTATACCCCGACTGCAAACACAACTCTTTATGCTCACTGGACGCCGATAACCTATACTGTTTCTTATAATGGAAACGGTGCAACGAGCGGATCAACAGCCGATTCGTCACATGCCTACGATGAAGCAAAGAACCTCACAGCGAACGGCTTCAAGAGAGAGTTCACAGTAACCTTTGATTATAACTACAGTGGTGCAACAGCAACGACGGCTACTGCAACAGCGGCTTTCAACGGTTGGGCAAAGTCAGACAACGGTGCAGTTGAATATGCGGACGGTGCAAGCGTAACAAACCTTACGTCAACTGACGGAGATACGGTTATTCTCTATGCAAACTGGACGGATTCAACGGTTGAATTCCCGACTCCGACACGTGCCGGCTATGATTTCAGCGGATGGTACAATGCGGCAGGAAATAAGGTTGAAAAAACAACTGTTATTTCGGAGGATATGACACTTCACGCAGAGTGGTCAATTAAGTCTTACACCGTAACTTTTGTCAACGGAGGAAAGGTGCTTCAGGAGAGCAAGTGGG
>ERZ808246.2380-NODE-2380-length-11835-cov-5.288625_pt1 | contig 11835 bp, 14 predicted proteins | sample MGYA00521083_ERZ808246 | MGnify/ENA primary metagenome ERZ808246 (study PRJEB31516, sample SAMN03275577) | gut metagenome | biome: mammalia-associated habitat; material: feces | host: Papio cynocephalus | place: Kenya | collected 2012-07-07 ...
AGGGAACATATACGCAGAGAGGACTTGTCCCCGAGAGTGAAAACGATATGATATTTTCCGTCGTCGGCGAGGAAGCCGGACTCTTCGGCTGTATTATCGCGCTTCTTGTTTTTATCATGATAATCGCAAGAATCGTTCGAAACGGAAATAAAGCGAGAAATAACGCCGGCTCTCTTTTGTGCTACGGTATGGCGGCTATGATAGGAAGTCAGGTGCTTATAAACATCGGAATGTGTCTCGAACTTCTGCCGGTTATCGGTATCACGCTTCCGTTTTTCTCCGCCGGCGGAAGCTCGAATCTGTGCATACATTTGGGCGTCGGACTTATGCTGAGCGTTTACAGGTATGAACAGGAGCATGCCGCGGTTAATTTCAGACCCGGACGCATTGACTTGTGGAGCGACTGATTTTATAAGGCTGTATTAAATATATAAATTATTATTAAGCGCTGTGAGGCTTTTGTCTTACGGTGTTTTTTTGTTGACCTTTTTCGGGGGAGGCGGGATGTAAAAACGGGGCGGATATGTCATATAATCGTCTCACACCCGGCAGGTACTCAGTACCGCCTGAAACTTAACAGGCGTTATTACAACCGAATGCAAACTTTCGGGCAGGGTGAGAAAGGAGAAATGCAAGTGTCTCAGAAACAGACAAAACAGGTGCCGAAAACAAAAGACGGCGCTGAAAAGTCCGTCGGCGTTAAAGACGCCGAAAAAAATGCGGACGAAAAAAGGATGTTTTCATTCCGGACAAAAACGAAGCAGGAGTTGAAAACGGCGGAGCTGTTCAGCCCGACGAATACGAGTCGTTCAGAAAGAAATACGCCGAGCGTATCGAAAACGAGAGAAACGTACATGTCAGGAAGTCGTGCGAAAAAGCCGTTCGGATTCTTTCAAAGCTCGATTCGATGCTCAACATTCTCGCCGTAAGATACGGCGTAAATCCCGGAGATATCGACGGCATTGTAAGAGGCGTTATGACGGATCCCGCAATGAATGAGGGAATTGTTACAAAACGCGGATGCACCGCGGAGCAAATGACGAGAATGGACGCGCTCGAACGTGAAAATGCAATGCTCAGAGAACAGGCGACCGAGTTTTACAAATTAAGACGTAACGAGGAGATGTTCGCAGAATGGGAGAGGGAATCGGATAAAATCAGAAAACTGTACGATCCCGAATTCGACCTTAAAAACGAGATTGCATCAGATCCCGAATTCCTGAGGCTTTTAAAAAGCGGAGTCAGCGCGGATTCGGCATACTATTTAAGACACAAAGAGTCAATAGATTCTTCCGCTGCAAAAAAGATGAGCGAGGCGTTTGCTCAGAACGTAAGGGCGAGAGGAATGCGCCCGAATGAAAACGGAAGTTCGAATATCTCGGCCGCGTCGTTCGGTACGGATATGAAAAATTTATCCAAAAAAGCCCGCGAAGACATCAGGAGAAAAGTCAAAGCGGGAGAGAAAATTTATTTCTGACAGGAAAACGAAAGGGGAAAAAGGAATTGAAAGAAAAGGTAATGAAGGTTAATATTCAGCTGTTTGCAGACGCGTCGGACGCAAACAAAACGACTCAGAGCTCAATGTCGGCTCAGATGAAGGAGTTCTATGACACGGAACTTCTTGAGAACTCGCGTAAGGATATGTTTTTCAGCCAGTTCGGCGAGAAACAGCCTCTTCCCGCGGGCGGCGGAAATAAGGTAGAGTGGAGAAAGTGGAATACGTTTGATAAGGCGCTCACTCCGCTTACCGAGGGCGTTACTCCTACGGGACAGACGTTCGGTTCGACTAAGATTGAGACGGAATGCTATCAGCACGGCACGTACACTAAGATTACCGATAAGCTCGAGCTTCAGGCTATCGACGACGTGATTCTCGGCGCTGCTGAGGAGATGGGCGCGAGTGCGGGCGAAACGCAGGATACGCTCATAAGAAACAGAGTTATCTCGGGTACGAACGTATATTATGCTCCCGACGGCGAAAACGAGGTAACGTCGAGAAAGGACATAAACAAAAACTGTATTCTCACACCCACGCTTATCAATAAGGTTGCTACGAAACTTAAAAAGGCGAAGGCGCCTAAGATTGACGGCAGTTTCATTATGATGATACATCCCTCATGTTCGTTTGACATAAGAGAGTCCGACGGCTGGAAGGATGTTCATAAATACTCGGCGGTTAAGGAGATTTTCAACGGAGAAATCGGCGAACTCCACGGCGTAAGATTTATCGAAAACGATAACGTTAAGGTCATTGCTCCCGCGGTTATTTCCGATTCTCTTAACAAACTCACCGTAAAGACTGCCGTAACGAGCGCAGGCAAGAGCGTAACCGTAAACGAAAAGCTTACCGCAGTTTCCGATATTGATATTCCCGTATATATTGCGGGCAAGGAGAATTCTGTTACGGCAATTACCGAGAGCGGAGACAACAGCGTTCTGACTCTTAAAAACGACGTAACCGCCGCCGCGGGAGATATTATCTGCGGAACAGGCGCGGGCAAGGACGGTTCCGCTGTATACTGCAACATCGCAATGGGCGCTAAGGCATACGGAATCGTCGACCCCGAGGGAGCGGGACTCGAGATGATAATCCACGATAAAAACTCCGGAGGTACGGAAAATCCGCTTAATCTGTATTCGACAATAGGATATAAATTCATGTACGGATGCAAAATCCTCTATCCTGAGAGACTTGTCCGCGTAGAGTGCGGTTCTGAGTTCAGTTCGGTAGACGAGGAAAACTAAAAAGGGGAGAAAAATAAAATGGCAAAGAGAAAAGAAAAACTTTACGAGGTTGTTATTCCCAAAATGTATGCGCCTAAAGGCGAGGACGCTATGTATGTGTCCGTAAACGATGAGGCGATAAGAATCAAATACGGCGAAAAGGTCAGAATCCCCGAACGTTTCAAAGAAGCGGTTGAGGAGAGTTTCAGAGCGTCGGACGCTGCGGACGAGTACGGTGAGAGCGTTCGTTTCGCGCCGGGAATTTAAATAAAAAAAGCGGAGGTTTATATGACAATCGGAGACGCCGTCGCCGTAACGGACAGCAGAATATTAGGAAATCAGTATACCTACGAAGAAAAAGTTCGCTGGCTGTCCGAAATTGATAAAAGAATATTTAACGAAGTCATCAGCCGCCGCGCGGACAGCGGGATATCCGAATTTGACGGATATTCCGCCTCCTCCGACCCGGATACCCGTCTTCTCGTTTCATCGGGGTACGACGACATTTATATTTATTATCTCGAGGCGATGATAAACAAAGCGAACTGCGAATATTCACGATACAATAATTCGATGATAATGTTCAATACATTATACTCTTTATATAAAAGGCATTTTAACAGAACTCACAGAACCGATTCTCGTCGGATATCAATTTAGGGAGGTTTTCACGGTGCTTGAAAGACTTAACGAATATCCCGTAACTACAAAGACTGTCGACGCGTTCGGCGGTCTTGACAGAAGAAAAACGATTGACGCGGGGGAGTTTTCGGATATGAATAATATGACCGGCGATGACTTACCCGTTATATCCGTAAGAAAAAAACGAGCTAAGCTGAAAAACAAAACATTCGCCGGAGCGTCGGGAATGAACGAAGTTAACGGAGATTTGTATTTCTTTGCAAGAAGCGAATCTAAGGACGACGGAAGCTATTCTCTTTATAAAAACGGCGCTGAGATAACGGGATATTCGTTTGATTCTCAGCAGAAAAAGACCGCGGTATCGGGTGCCGATATTATTATATTTCCCGATAAAATAAAATACGGCACACTTTCCGGCAAATTCGAATCTCTTGTCAGTACTTTTTCCTCGGCAGCTGAGGTCACACTGTGCGATTCGCTCTATAAAGATATAAGCGCTTCCGGGAGCGTTAAGGCGTGTATATGCCTTAGTGCGGACGAGATGAAGGATATCGCCGTGAGCGAAAAAAGCGGAGAAAAAGCGGTTAACAGAGTGCTTGCCTCTCACGATTATCCCGACGACAGCATAATATTATATTGTCCGGCGTCGTCGGCATTTAAAACCGCCTTGCTGTCGGACGGGGCATACTCTGCGTCCTCGTCAGCCGTTTCCGATTATAACGCGCAGAACGATTCATTATTCTATGACCTGAGGGACGAGGAACTTTATATTAAGAAAAAAGATGCCGACGGAAATACTGTGTACGGAAAAGACATCGCTTATCTGAAACTCTCAGGGAATTCAATTGGTTCGCTTTTCTCTCAGTGGGACAGCGTTGAAATTACCGCCGGCGAAACCGGTACGCTCGGGACAATGTATTTATCGGGTACTAAAACGGTAGTGAAAACCGACGAAGAAAACGACTGTATATATATAAGGGGCGTTACGGATTCCGCTGCCGAAAGTTATTTATCCGGAGAGCTTACCGTAACGAGACCTGTTCCCGATATGGATATAATATGCTCATATGAAAACCGTCTTTACGGCTGCCGTTTTAAGAAAGCCGAGGGAAATGTGCAGAGTTCGCTTAACGAAATATATGTTTCGAAACTCGGAGAGCCCGGAAATTTTTCACTCTCGGATTCGGACACGGGCGCGTATATGCTCAGCGTAGGCGAGAACGGCGAATTTACCGCGGTATGCGGGTATAACGGGTACGTATGCTTTTTTAAAGAAACATGCGTGATAATGCTCGACAGATATTTTTCCGCTTCCGTCATAAAGTTAGACGGCGTTAATATTTACGGCGCGGAATCGACTGCGCAGACCGACGGCAGGCTGATTTATACGGGAACGAACGGCATATATATGTTTAACGGAAACACATCCGTTAAAATTTCCGAACCGCTCGGAGATTTTGACATTATCCCGATTTGCGCGTGCGCTCACGACGGCAAGTACTATCTTAACAGTATATCCTCGCGCGAATATGATAAGGCGCAGTCTGACCCGAATGTTAAGGCGAGTGCAAAATCCGCAGCGCAGAATGCCGCTCGTGAAAAGCTCGAGATGTCGGGAATAAAAAGCACGTCGGTTCTTTATAAGATTTATTTAAATCTCTATACGACGCTTTTTTATCCCATATATTTGATTTCCGCTGCGCTTGCGACGTTTACGCAGTCGCAGATGTATGTGTATGACACGACAAAAAACGTTTGGACAAAAGAAAATGTGGGACACACCGCCGTCTGCATGACCGCCGACGCGGGAAACGTATACTATATAGATTCGTCGGGCTCGCTTTATGCTCAGAATGCGGAGGCAGGAAAGATACCGGCTGAATTCGAAAACGAAGAAAGTGTAGAATGGTCTGTAGTCAGCGGGGATATAGGTTATTCGATAAATTCAAAAAAATATATTTCGAGAATCGGTATTCGTATAAAACCCGAAACGGGAACGGTCGTAAATGTCGAAATTGAATACGACTCATCCGGCACGTTTACGAGAATCTTTACATTAAGAGACGCGCCCGATACAGCGGTAACGCTGCCGGTAATCCCCGCAAGGTGCGACCATATAAAAATAAGGATTTCGGGAACGGGCGGATTTTCCCTGCTCGGAGCGTTTGCGGATTTCGAGGAGGGAAGTGAAATATTATGAGAAGGATTGTTTTTGACAAGATTCCTGTTTCACTTTTTACAAACGGCGTGAAAATCGCCGATATCATAGATTATCTTAACAAAACGGCTGATAAGCTGAATGCGTTATGCCGTGAGATTTATAAAAAAGAGGAGGCGAAAAACAATGCAGAATAAAACCGTAAAAAATAAGGAGCGTATTACCGAAACAGAATCGAATATAAACAGTCAGCCGGACTCAGGCGTTTCGTCGTACAGTCGTTCGCCGTCATCGGGACGTACGAATTATTCAGGTTCAAGACCTGGATTCAGGTCGACGGATTATTCACGTCCTAATTACGCTTATTCTTCGGACAAAGGTATGAAAACGGACTCGTACAACGAATATCTAAATAAAAAAAGAGAGTACGAAAACGCGAAAAATTTACAGCCCGGAACATATGACGCGGGGAATTATGAAAACAGGCTGAATGAGCTTGCCGACAAAATTCTCAACAGGAAAGAATTTTCTTACGACCATACGACGGACGAAAACTATCTTGCGTATATGAAAAGTTACCGCGACGCGGGACTTGAGAGCGCGAAAAAGGCGCTTGCTTCTTCTTCAAAAATGTCCGCGGGTTACGGAAATTCATATGCCTTTTCCTCGGCGCAGACGGCATACGAGCAGTATATGGCGAAGGCTTCCGATAAAATACCGCAGATGTATTCCGACGCGTATTCACGTTACCGCGACGAGGAAAAATCGCTTTACGATAAATACGGTCTGTTGTCCGACGAAGAGAGCAAACGTTATTCCCGTTACCGCGACGAAGTAAGCGACGCAAGATATAATCTTTCTCTTGCATATAATGAAATGACCGATTCAGCCGACAATTACTATAAAGACCGCGATTATGAGCATACTCTCGAGCGCGAGCGCATATCCGATAAGAGATACGAAACCGAATACACCGACAAACTCAGACAGCAGAAAACCGAAAACGATTTGAATGAGAGAAAATATCAGTCGGAGCTTGAACAATGGCAGATTGAAAACGATTTGAACGAGAGAAAGTACCGCTCGGATTTAAGTCAGAAACAGATTGAGAACAGTCTGAACGAGAGAAAATATCAGTCGGATTTAAATCAGAAACAGATTGAAAACGACTTAAACGAAAGAAAGTATCAGTCCGATTTAAAACAGAAGGCAACAGAAAACGATTTAAACGAGCGTAAGTTTTTTGAGTCGGTTATTCATCAGGATTTCGAGGACGATTTAAACGAGAGAAAGTATCAGTCCGATTTAAAACAAAAGGCAGCCGAAAACGATTTAAACGAGAGAAAATATCAGTCGGATTTAAATCAGAAGAAAATCGAAAACAGTCTTGCCGAGAGAAAGTTTGACGATCAGGTAGAACAGGAGATTGCCGAAAGTTACCGCTATGAGGATGAAAAAAGCGCACAGCAGAGCAGGTGGCAGTCCGAGTATGATTTGAACAGAGAAAAGTTCGAGGAGACAAAAAGGCAGAACGAATTAAATAACGAGTACAAAAATAAATCTCTCGAATATTCGCGCGAAAACAACGAGCGTAATTACGAATTGTCAAAACGCAAGGCTGAGTCTGCCGATGATCAATGGCGCAAAGAGTACAGCGAGAAAATAAGAGAGTTTGACGAGAATATGATTTATAAAAAATATTTCTCGTAAGAACGCTAAGGGGGTAAGAACATGTCAAAGAAAATATATCTCAATCCCGGGCACGGCGGAAGCGATTCCGGTGCGGCGAGTTTTGGAAGAAAGGAAAAGGATGACGTTTTAAGACTTTGTTTGAGAGTTAAGGAGATTCTTTCAGCTCAGGACTGCAAGGTAAGACTGTCGAGGGAAAAGGACGTTGACGCAACTATCAAAGAGGCGTGCGCCGACGCTAACAACTGGGGCGCGGATTACTTTCTGTCGGTACACAGAAATTCCGCGTCGCCCGACGCGACGGGCAACGAAATCTGGATTTATTCAAAGGGTAATGACACAGCCGTGAAGAAAGCCGATATAATTCTCACAGCCGTTAATAAGGCGACGGGGCTTAAGAACAGGGGTGTAAAGCGCGGAGCCGTAAGCTATACGGATTTCGGCGTAAATAAGTATACGAATATGTATTCGTCGCTTCTCGAACTCGGATTTATCACGAGCCGTAAGGATAACGACGCGCTCGATAAAAATTTCGAATCTCTCGCCCTCGCGCTCTCAAAAGCTTTGCTTGAGGTCGTAGGGAGCGAATATAAAGAGCTCGAGAGAAAAAAGGGCGACGTAAACGGCGACGGTAAAATTACGGCGGAGGACGCCCGCACTGCGCTGAGAGGCACCGCAAAAATCGAGAGTTTAAACGAGGCGGAGAAACGCGCCGCGGATATGAATTCGGACGGCAAAGTCACAGCCGAAGATGCGCGCGGAATTTTGAGAAAGGCAGCGAAACTCGAATGACGGAAGACGACAGGGAGATTTTCGAACGCCTTACGAGAAGCGAGGCGAGCGTGAAATCAGCTCATAAAAGGCTCGATGTGGTGGAACGTCTTACACAGTCTGTCAGCGATATGGTTTCGGAAATACGTCACATGAGAGAGGATATCAGCCTCGTTCAAAGCGAGGTAAACGAGATGAAAAACCGTCCCGGAAAGATGTGGGACAAATTTATCGGCGCGGTTATCGGAGCTGTCGGAACCGCGCTGACGGCGGGCGTAATAGCCTATATTATGTAAGGAGGGATGTAATGGAAATATTAAGTTATATAACCGAAAACGCATATATACTTATCCCCGCATTGTGGATAATCGGGAGGATTCTTAAGGGTATAAACAAGATTCCCGACAAGTGGATTCCGCTTATACTTTTACCTGTCGGCGTCGTCGGTGCGATGGCTCTGGGCGGATGGAACGTTGAGTCCGCAGTTCAGGGCGTGCTGATAACGGGCACTGCGGTGTACGGTAATCAGATTATAAAACAACTCAAAAAAGATAAATAACTGAAGACACGGAAGCTGTTTAAACGACGGCTTCCGTGTTGACTTTTTTTAATCTATGTTTATAATTATTTATAATTCTAAGTAAATCGCGGTGAATTTAAATGGTTGATAATCTTAATATAAAAAAGCTCGGATTCGGACTTATGAGACTGCCGAAAAATGAGAGCGGTTACGATTTCGGCGAGCTTAATAAAATGGTAGACGCGTTTATGTCAAAAGGCTTTACGTACTTTGACACGGCGTACGTTTACGACGACGGAGGAAGCGAAGAGGCTTTTAAGAAATCTGTTGCGCAGAGATATCCGAGAGATTCTTATCTGCTGGCTGATAAAATGCCCGTTTGGTGCTGTGAAACGCGCGAAGATTTAGAGAGAATTTTTAATACTTCGCTCGAACGCACGGGTGCGGGGTATTTTGATTTTTATTTAAATCATTCGTTAAGCAAAAGCAAACTTGACAAAATAGAAGAGCTCGGCGTTTTTGAATTTATACAGAAGAAAAAAGAACAGGGATTCATAAAGCACGCGGGATTTTCATTCCACGACAGTGCGGATGTGCTCGACGAAATTCTGACAAAACACCCCGAACAGGAATTTGTACAGCTTCAGATAAATTATTACGACTGGTTAAGCGATAACGTTCAGTCGAAAAAATGCTATGATGCCGCACAAAAACACGGCAAGCCCGTTATAATTATGGAGCCTGTCAGGGGCGGTTCGCTCGCGGTTCTGCCCGATAAGGCGAGGAAAATTCTGCTTGAAGCGGAGCCGGAGATGTCGATAGCTTCGTGGGCTTTGAGGTTTGCTTCGTCGCTCGACGGCGTTATCACGGTATTAAGCGGAATGTCCGATTTAAGTCAGATGACGGACAATCTTTCGTTTATGGATTCGCAGAAAGAATTTACCGAAAACGAATTCAAAAAGGTAATGGACGTCGCCGACATATTGAATAAAATCCCGACCGTGCCTTGTACCTCGTGCGGATATTGTCTCGAGGGGTGTCCGATGAATATTAAGATAAATAAAATGTTCTCGGTTTATAATAACTATCTTAAATATAATAATAAATTCAAGACGCGTTATGAATATAATGAGGTTGTGAATTCGGGGTCGGGAGCCGTCGGCGATTGTATAGACTGCGGAGCGTGCGCGTCTGTCTGTCCCCAGCACATCGATATCCCCGAAAAACTCAGGGAATTTAATGAAAGCGTGATGTAAATGGCTCAAAAAAACGAAAAAACAAATGTAATGCGCGTTCTCGACGCAAAAAAAGTTAAATACGAAAGTCACTGCTATGCCGATACCGACGCTATAAGCGGAGTGGAGGTCGCCGCAGTTCTCGGACAGAATCCCGAATGTGTCTTCAAAACGCTTGTAACAGTCGGAAAAACGGGCAGAAACTATGTGTTTGTCGTCCCTGTCGCAGAGGAACTTGATTTAAAAAAAGCGGCTTCGGCAGTCGGCGAGAAGTCGATAGAAATGCTTAAATCAAAGGATTTGCTTCCTCTGACGGGCTACATCCACGGCGGTTGTTCGCCTATAGGAATGAAAAAATTCTTTGAGACTACGTTTCATGAGACGGCAAAGGATTTTGATAAAATTTTCTTTTCCGCGGGCAAGATAGGCTATCAGGTCGAAATTTCGCCGAAGGACGTTGAAAAGGTTATCAGGATTAAGTATGCGGATATAATTAAATAAAGAAGGACGGAATCGAATTATTTTCGATTCCGTCCTTGATTTTATTCTAAATAAAATTCTTTATACCATTTTGCAAATCGGCGAAGTCCCGTTCTCAAATCGGTAGAGGGCTTAAAGTTATAATCGCGTTCGAGCGCGGAAACGTCGGCGTACGTTACGGGGACGTCGCCCGGCTGCATGGGGACTAACTCCTTATGTGATTCGAAGTCGTAATCCTCGGGAAGGACTCCCGCTCTGACGAGCTCCTGCTGTAAAATTTCTACGAAAGTCAGCAGATTTTCGGGACTTGAATTTCCGATATTGTAAACGGCGCAAGGGGGAACCGGCAGTCCGTCGCCGCCCGTTTGTTTGTCGGGCGCGCCCTGCATAACGCGCTGTACGCCCTCGACGATATCGTCGACATACGTAAAATCACGCTTGCAGTTGCCGTAGTTGAATATTTTAATAGTCTCGCCGTTTATCAGCTTATTTGTAAACCCGAAGTACGCCATATCGGGTCTGCCGGCGGGACCGTAAACCGTAAAAAATCTAAGTCCCGTACATGGAATATCGTAGAGTTTTGAGTACGCGTGCGCCATAAGCTCGTTCGATTTTTTCGTAGCGGCGTAGAGAGAAACGGGGTTGTCGACCTTATCGTCGACAGAGTAAGGAACTTTTTTATTCGAGCCGTAAACGGAAGAGCTTGAAGCGTAAACAAGATGTTCTGTCGGGTAGTTTCGGCACGCTTCGAGAATGTTAAAAAAGCCTACGAGATTGCTCGAAATGTACGCGTCGGGATTCGTTATCGAATAACGCACGCCCGCCTGTGCGGCGAGGTTTACCGTAACCGACGGTCTGTATTCGTCGAATACGTTTTCCACCGTCTCCTTATCGCTGATGTCTCCCTTTATAAATATAAAGTTATCGAATTTCGAAAGAAGAGATAATCTGTATTCTTTGAGCTTTACATCGTAGTAGTCGTTTACATTGTCGAGTCCTACGACGCGGATTGAGTCAAAATCGGTCAGCAGTTTCATACATAAATTTGCTCCGATAAATCCCGCCGCCCCGGTGACGAGAACTGTTTTATTATTAAGGTCAATACGGCGCATGGCGCATACCTCCGATTCGATTTTTATAATAGTATTTTACAACATAATTATAATCTATGCAAGAAGAAATCCCCGCATGAAACGGGGATTCTGTATTTTCAATTATTGCTCCAAACCTTTTTCATCAAAGATAAACGCCGCTTCGAGTACGGTGAGAAGTCCGGTTTCGATAGCCTTGGGGCTTAAAATTTCGGGAGTGTCAAGGCGAGTGTGATAATATCTCGCGGGGGAGGGATCCATCATTACCATGGACGAAGCCTTGAATCCCGCTCTCGACATAGCCGCCGCGTCGGTGGCTCCGAGTTCAATGGTTCCTATCGGAACATCAATATCGCAAGCCTGTTTTGCCGCTTTCTGAATAAGGCGCGCAACCTCGGGCGAGTTCTTGACCATACCGGTCATGTCCTTATCGTAAATCTTTGCATACTCAAGCTCGCAGATGGTGTCAAGACCGATGAAAATAGTCTCAACTCCGTCGTTGAGGAGCTCGGGATGAGCCTTTGC
>ERZ808246.2381-NODE-2381-length-11833-cov-2.752929_pt1 | contig 11833 bp, 10 predicted proteins | sample MGYA00521083_ERZ808246 | MGnify/ENA primary metagenome ERZ808246 (study PRJEB31516, sample SAMN03275577) | gut metagenome | biome: mammalia-associated habitat; material: feces | host: Papio cynocephalus | place: Kenya | collected 2012-07-07 ...
ATTTTATAAATAAATTGCTAAACTAATGACTTTTCGTTAGAAATTTGGTACAATTTTTATATGAGGTAGGTGTTAAATATGGGAAGAAAGAAAAAAGTAGAGAGTACTGAAAATAAAACTATTAAATTAGAAAATAATAATAAGAAGAATTATAATGTATCAGAAGGCTTTTATTACATATTGGGACTTGTACTTGCTTTAGTACTTATTTTTGCTACTGATGAACTTCTTAGTACAGTTAATTATTTATTTGTTGTAATTTTTTCTATAATAGCGGTTATTAGAGTTATTAATTTTATTATGGATAAGGAGTATTTAAAGAAAGATTATTCTGGTATAGTTATGGGTATTATGTGTTTATGGCTTGCTTTATTTACTTTTAAATATGGTCAATTTTTATTCTTAGAATTACTTCCAGTACTTGTTTCTTTATTATTATTCTTTATGGGTATTAGTAGTCTTATTAAGTATTTTGATAGAAAGGTTACTGCGAATATGATTGTTAGTATTGTATCTATTATACTTGGTATTATTCTTATCTTTGTATCTAAGAGTGCTATGTATATATTCTTTAAGATAATTGGAGTATATATGTTTATTATGATTATTCTTGACTTTATTAATTATAAAAAGATTAAAGATAGTAATAGTATTATTAGTGAATAATAACTTAGATTTATTTCTAAGTTTTTTTATCCTTACAAACCTGTAGTTTTGTAAGGTATGACTGAACCTTATTGTTTCAGTCATAAAGTATTTGGTTATATTGTTGTTAGAAAGTTTACACTCCGACTATGATATCTTATGGTTATTCCTATATAGACTTATAGGCTATATAGGACAGAAAAAGACCTAGGCTTTTTCTGAAAGGTAATATTTTTAATAAAATTGATAAAAAATATGTTCAAATGTTTGATTTTATGATATAATTAATAACTGTGAGAAAAAGAAGGTGTATTTTATGAAAATTAGAAATGTTGCTATTATAGCGCATGTAGACCATGGTAAAACTACTTTAGTTGATCAATTACTTAAGAAATCTGGTACTTTTAGAGAAAATGAACAAGTTGAAGTTAGAGCAATGGATTCAAATGATATAGAAAGAGAAAGAGGTATTACTATTCTTGCTAAGACTACTTCAATTCATTATAATGGATATAAGATTAATATTCTTGATACTCCAGGACATGCTGATTTTGGTGGTGAAGTAGAAAGAATTATGAATATGGTTGATGGTGTTTTGTTATTAGTAGATGCTTATGAAGGTACAATGCCACAAACTAGATTCGTTCTTAAGAAAGCATTAGAAGCAGGAATTAAACCTATCGTTGTTATTAATAAGGTTGATAAACCTACTGCTAGAGTAGAGAAAGTACTTGATGAAGTTATTGATTTATTTATTGAACTAGGGGCTAGTGAAGAACAACTTGATTTTAAAGTTGCTTATGTTAGTGCTTTAAATGGTACTGCTAGTTTAGATCCGGATATTAATACACAAAGTGAAAGCTATGGTGATATCTTTAATTTAATTATTAATGAGATTCCTGAACCTAATGCTAATCCAGAAGGTAATTTACAATTTCAACCAGCACTTTTAGATTATAATGAATATGTTGGTAGAATTGGTATTGGTAAAGTTCATAGCGGTACTTTGAAAGTTAATGAAATGGTATCTTGTGTTAGATTAGATGGTAGTATTAAACAATTTAGAGTTCAAAAGTTATTTGGTTTTGATGGTCTTAAGAGAGTAGAAATTAATGAGGCTAAGGCTGGAGATATTGCTGCGGTTGCAGGTCTTATGGATATTTCTGTTGGTGAAACGGTATGTAATGTTGGTAAAGAAGAGGCTCTTCCAATACTTAAAATTGATGAACCTACTTTAAAAATGACATTTATGGTTAACAATAGTCCTTTTGTTGGTAGAGAAGGTAAGATTGTTACTGCTAGAAAAATTGGTGAGAGATTATTTAAAGAAACGCAAAAAGATGTTAGTTTAAAAGTAGAAGAATCTGGTAATGAGTCTTGGGTTGTATCTGGTAGAGGTGAACTTCATTTATCTATTCTTATTGAAAATCTTAGAAGAGAAGGATTTGAACTTCAAGTATCTAAACCTGAGGTTATTGTTAAGGAAATAGATGGTGTTAAGTGTGAGCCTTATGAAGATGTACAGATTGAAGTTAGTGATGACTGTGTAGGTAATGTTATTGAGGCTCTTGGTTTAAGAGGCGGAAAGATGGATAATATGTCTAATGTTAATAATTTGATTAGACTTAATTATACTATTCCTTCAAGAGGTTTAATTGGCTTTAATACTAACTTTATGACTATGACTAAGGGTTATGGTATTCTTAATCATACATTTAAAGAGTATTTACCTATTGAAGATATTAATTCTACTGAGAGAAAAGTTGGTGTACTTGTTGCTACTGAGGCTGGTAAGGCTACGGCTTATGCTCTTGGTCAGTTAGAAGATAGAGGCGTTATGTTTATTGAACCTGGTACTGAAGTTTATGAAGGTATGATTGTTGGTGAATGTAATAGAGAGAATGACCTTGCTGTTAATGTTGTTAAGGGTAAGCAACTTACTAATACAAGAGCGTCAGGATCTGACCATACTGTTGTTCTTAAGAGACCTAGACCTCTAACGCTAGAATATTGTTTGGATTATATTAATACTGATGAGTTAGTAGAGATTACTCCGGAGAATATTAGACTTAGAAAGTTTATTTTAAATACAGAAGCAAGAAAGAAGTTTGATGCAAAGAAATAACTTCTTTTTTTGATATAAAAAAATACCTAGATAGGTAGGTATTTAGTTATTTTATTCCTTTACTTTTGTATTCATCATATAATTCTTTAAATCTGGCAAAATGAATTATTTCTCTTTGTCTTAAGAATAGTAATGGTCCTATGACATCAGGGTCATCAGTTAGATTGATTAGATTTTCGTAAGTGGCTCTTGCTTTTTGTTCGGCGGCCATATCTTCGGATAAGTCGGCGAGTGGGTCTCCGGTTGTTGCAAAGTATGATACGGTAAATGGTACGCCATTGGAATCAGTTGGATATAGTCCATAGCCATGTTCAGCGTAGTGTGATTCTAATCCGGCTTCTTTTAATTCTTTTAGGGTTGCGCCATTTAATAGTTGATATATCATAGCGGATATCATTTCAACATGGGCTAGTTCTTCAGTTCCAATATCGGTAAGTAAGGCTTTTCCTTTATCATCTGGCATTGTATATCTTTGGTTTAGATAGCGGAAGGCTGCTCCTAACTCGCCATTGGCTCCTCCATATTGGGTTACAAGATATTTGGCCATACGTAAATCTTTCTTTTTGATATTAACGGGATATTCTAATGATTTTACATATTTCCACATTATTTTTGCACCTCCCATGGCCATGGTGAATTATCCCACAACCAAGTATTTGTTTGGACAGGACTACTTAGTGTCATTGGTCCATATTTACTTTCGTAGATGGTTATTAATTCTTTTTCTTTCTTTAAATAACTATTATATTTGTTTAAGATATTGGTATCATTTGGATATAGATCTAAGTATAGTCCTAATTCGATCATAGCAAATCTATTTTCATCTATTTGTAGTATTAAATCTTCTCTTTCACTTGAGGCTTTTAATTCTTGTGGTTTATAGTTTTTGTATTCATCATATAGACTATTGAATAGATTTCCTCTCTTGAATCCTATTTGCGAGTCTGCGATATTGTTATTTGTGCTTGTATTTGGCATTATGTAATTATTGGGAAACATATTTTGATAGTTCATATCATTTATCATGGTATTTGGGTTTGTCATAAAGTTCATATCATTATAGTTATTTAAATAATTATAATAATCGTTAAAATTATTCATATTTTTTCCTCCTAAAATAGGTTATGATACTTAGGTTTTTTGTGTATAGGGTAATTACCTAAGTAAATATTATTTTTTTCTTGATAAATGTTTGGTTATTTATAACATAATAAATTGTTAATAATGTTGTCTTTTTAAATTATAGTGTTTTTTATAGAAAGAGAAAATAAGTTTATTAGTTTAAGTGTGAACCTTTGTGTTTCACACTTTTTCTTTGAAGTCTTGGGTCTTCAAAGATAATCTAGAGCCTTGTTATAAGTCTCTAGATTAAGTTTTTTGGTGGTGTTGATTAATTTGATAATGTATGATAATATTTAGATAAAGAAAAGTTATTATAGAAAATAATGTTTTAATATGGAGATGAAAAATAATGAATGAATTTGTAAATGTAAGTTTAAATGATTTTCGTAAACAACTAAATAAAATAAAAGAGTTTGTTACTGATTCAGAGTGGATTTGGACTTTGGAGTATGATGTAATGATAAATCCTCAATTGGGAGATGATTTAATTAAATATATTAATAAAATAGATTTGAATAATATAGATATAAAATCAATTGAGAATTTAATGATGGATATAAAAAATAAATCTATTTGTACTGCTGATAAGGCAAAAAGAGAGACTGATGTTGTAAAAAAATGGTATTTATATAGATTTGCTTATGCATATTATGGTTTTTTGGAAACTGTTATAGAGGCTCTGTATTAACTTCAAGAATACTTTCATTATTTAAAGATAGATATGGTGATTCATACTTAGATGTTTTAAAAAGTATTGATAATATGAATCCTTCTTTGTTGACTGGCTTTTCAAGGAAGGATAGTAATTATTCTGGTAAAGAAGTTGATTTATATTTACTTATGAAGAAATGGCAAGATTTAGAACATTTATATCATAATAATGAGCTTATTGATGATCATAATGCCGCTAAAAAAAGTTTCGAAGAATATGTTTATACTACATATCCATATTTAAGCGATATTAAAGGTAGAAATTTACTTGGTATTTATTTACTTAATAAGTTACCAGTTATTTCTTATGAACAAGTATTTAAATTTTTTGATATTGGAATAAACGAACAACTTGCCAATATTATAGGTGGTAAAAATCTTGGCTTAGCAAGGCTTGAATATGTTGGTACGCCTATTCCTAAAGCAATGGCTATTCCCGTTGATTCTGTATTGAATAAGACTTATATGAAATATTTGAATAATATTGAAGATAGAATGTATTCTGTTAGAAGTTCTGCTACTGTGGAAGATAATAAGAATCAATCTTTTGCAGGGCTGTTTGTTACGAATTTAAATGTTGCTAAAAATAATGTTGGTGATTCTGTTCAAAAAGTATATGATTCAGTATCGTCTGAACGTGTTTTAAAATATTGTGAAAGATTTAATACTAAACATCCTTATATGTCTGTTGTTATTCAATGTTTTGATGAGCCAAAATATTCTGGTGTTTGGCTTGGTAATAGTTTAAATAGTGGTAATTTAGAATGGGTAAAAGGCAATGGAGAAAAACTTGTATCTGGTAAAATTATACCTAATTATGAAAATTGGAATGAAAAGGTTGATAATCCTTTAATGATTGATGGAATTAGTGTTGGTGAAAAGTGTATAGAACTTCAGAAAAAATTGAATACTATTTCTGATTTTGAGTGGTGTGTAGTTGATAATAAATTGTTATTTGTACAATTTAGACCGGTGACTGTTAAATTTAGTAATAAAACAAAACAAGAAATTAGTGAGAAGGCAATTATAGGGATACCTGCTTCTGCTGGTACTGCTACTGGAAAACCTAATTATTTGGAAGAAGTTTCTGATATAGAAAAATTTAATAGTGGAGAAATTTTACTTGCTGATTTTACAGATCCTGATTGGGTTCCTGCTATGATTGTTAGCAAGGCTATAGTAACTGCAGAGGGTGGCTTTTTGTCTCATAGTGCAATAATTTCTCGTGAACTTGGAATTCCTTGTATTACTGGGATTGGATATAAAAATATTGAAAAACTTAGTAATATGGAAGAAATATTTGTAGATGGTGATAATGGTTTAGTTTACGAGGCAAAGGTTTTAAAAAAATAGAATTAAATATATTATGTTAAAATACAACTTGATTTAGGTTGTATTTTTTTCTTGACAAAGATTTAATTGTGTAGTATGATTTAATTGTACTAGTGCAAATAGTACAGTCATATATTGATAGTGAAAGGAGATTTTATATGATAAAGATAGATAAATTATCAAAGAAATATGATAAAGATTATGTACTTAAAGATCTTAGTTGTAATATTAAAGATAATTCTATTTATGGTTTAGTAGGAGCTAATGGCTCTGGTAAGAGTACACTTCTTAGAACTATTATGGGTATATATGAAGCTGATGGTGGTGTTATATCTGTTGATGGTGAAGAAGTATATGATAATGAAATTATGAAACAAAAAATGGTTTTTGTACAAGATGATTTATTCTTTTATCCAGGTTATACTTTAATGGATACTGCTAAATGGTATGAAGCAATGTATAAAGATTTTGATATGAATTATCTTAAAGAGTTAGCAGGTTTACTTAATCTTAAACTAGATAAGAAAATTAGTACATTTTCGAAAGGAATGAAAAGGCAGTGTGCACTTATATGTGCTATATGTACTAACTGTGATTATATGTTCTTTGATGAGACTTTTGATGGACTTGATCCAGTTATTAGAAATACTATGAAGAAAATTCTTATTAAACAAATGAATAAGAAAAGAACTACAATTGTTATGACTAGTCATAATCTTAGAGAACTTGAAGATATTTGTGATAATCTTGGTTTATTATATCAGGGTGGTATTTTGTTTGAGAGTGATATAGATACTATTAAGACTAATATGTTTAAAGTTCAGATATCTTTTGAAAAGAATTTTGATAAAGAGGATTTTGAAGATTTTGATATTTTAAGTTTTAAAAAGCAGGGTAGTGTGGCTACGATTATTATTAAAGATAATGATGGTAAGAGTAAAAAGAAATTAGAGAAGATGAAACCTTTAATACTTGATTATCTTCCACTTACTTTGGAAGAGGTATTTATTTATGAAATGGAGGCTTTAGGATATGAATTTAACAAGTTTGTTTAATTTTAGTTATTTAAAAGAGAATATTAAGAAGTCTAAAGCGATTATTCTTTTATGTATGTTATTACTTCCTATTCTTAATGGTATTATTCTTCTTATGCATGGTAGTACTGGTGAAAATTTTGTTGCTAGTATTTATGATGTATCGGGTGTTATATTATTTGGAATGTATGTTATACCAATAGTTCTTTCTATTACTTTGTTTAGTTTTATATATAAAAAGGGAGCAGTTGATTTTACTTTATCAATGCCCATTAATAAAAGACAAATATTTTTAACTAATACTATTGGTGGAATGGCTATTATACTTATAATGCAAGTTATTAATTTTATTGTTATGTTATTAGTTAGTTTAATATATAGTAATATTATTGTTTCTTATAAGATGCTATTTGATATTTTACTTATGTATTCTATATCTTATATATTTGTATTTGTTTGTACTAATATTGCCGCTAGTGTATCTTCAAATAAGATTACAACAATAGTAGTTACTTTACTTATAATGTTTTTAATTCCATTTATTAGTACATTTATTAATTCTAATGCTTTTACTTATTATGGTAATAGTGATGTTAGAGTTGAATGTGCAAATGATAGTTGCAGACCAAAGAATTATTATTGTAATAGTGTTAAATGTGAGATGGATAAAAAGAATAATATATATACTACTAATATAACAAAATATGATAATGTTACTTATACTTTACCTTATGAACTTATTAAAGATACTTTATTTGGATTTGAAAGTGATAATAGAATAAATACTTCAATTATTAAGATGATTATACTTAGTATTGTATATATAATAGTGGGTACAGCATTATTTAATAATAAGAAATTTGAGATTGTTGGAACTTCATTTAGAAGTGAGAAAGTACATATTTTAGTTAGAACTTTAACTACTATTCCTATTGTATGTCTTGCGTATGTTGTACTTAAAAATAGTAGCATATCTAGTTATGACTTTTTCTCTATTGTCTTATTACTTGTACTTATATTTACTTATTTAATTATATATGATTTGATTACAAGAAAGAAAGTTACTAATTTCTTTAAGATGGCTATTTGTTTAGCAATAGTTGGTGGTGTTACTACAGTAGTGGGAGCATTAGTAGATGTTGATAGTTATAGTGTTAAGGCTAAAGATGTTAAAGAGATTTCTTTCTTAGATGATAATGGTGTTGTTATTGGTAGTACTAAGAATACAGAAGTTATTAATAATAGTATATCTTTACTTTTAGATACTGATTCTTTAGAAAATTATAATTATAGTTATACTATTAAAACTAAAGTAAAAGGTAGTACATATCGTTTTAATATTTATACTACTAAAGATAATTATAATCATATTAATGATATTCTTATTAATGATAAAGATTTTAGTAAAGATTTAAATAAATATAAAAATAAAGATATATTTGGTATTAGATATATAGATGGTTATAATGGAGCAGATAGTAGTAATCTTTCTGATATGATTGTTAATAAATATAAAAATGATAAGAATATATTTATAAATAATAATAATAGTGAAACTGATTTATTTAATGTTACACTTTATGTTTATGATGGTTTTAATGTAAGAACTGTTGATTTTGATGTAAGTGGAGATAAGAATTTAGAGATTGGTTTTTTGAGATATTATAATGCTAATACTAAGAAGATGTTTAGTAAGATAGATAGTGATAGTGATATATATAATTATTATATAAATGATACTTATTGTATATATAATTTTGAATATTATGATGAAATTAGTAAATTTATTGTTAATAATATAGATGATAATTTTGATATTAATAAAGATTATGGTTACATTAGTATTTATACACATAATGGAAGGAATGTTTTTGTTACTAATAAAGTAGATGAACTTAATCTATTAAAGAGTAAATATGCTTCTCTTGATACTGATGTAGCAGAGAATGGGGAGTAGGTGATTAGAGATGAGACAGATTATGATTAATTTGGATTATCAAAGTAGAACTCCAATATATGAGCAGATTGTTAATGGTATTGAGAAGTATGTTGCTTTAGGAATTCTTAAAGAGAAAACACAGATTCCTTCAATTAGGGAGATGGCTAGCAGTTTGGGAATTAATCCTAATACGGTTAAAAAGAGTTATGATATATTAGAAAGTAGAGGGGTTATTACTACTATTAGCACCAAAGGAACTTTTATATCAGAAGATACTAAGAAGGCTACTGATGAGAAGATTAACAAAGAAATTAGTATTATTAGAGAAAAGATTGATGAACTTACTAAGATGGGTATTAGTTATGAAGAAGTTATAGAAAGGATAAAGAAATGAAAATATTAGAGGTTAAAAATTTATGTAAAAACTATGGTAAAGGTAGTACTTTGGTTAAAGCACTTGATGAGGTATCTTTTTCAGTAGAAGAAGGAGAATTTGTTGCAATTGTTGGTTCTTCTGGTAGTGGTAAGTCAACACTTTTGCATATTCTAGGAGCTGTTGATAAACCTACTAGTGGAAAAGTTATTATTGGTGATGTTGATGTTTTTAAACAAAAAGATGATGCTTTAGCGATATTTAGAAGAAGAAAAGTAGGACTTATTTATCAGTTTTATAACTTGATTCCTATTCTTAATGTTGAAGAGAATATGACTTTACCAATTTTATTAGATGGTAAAAGTGTTGATAAGAATTATTTGAAAGAGTTAATAGATATATTAGGATTAGAAAGAAGAGTTAATCATTTACCTAATGAACTTTCTGGTGGGCAACAACAAAGAGTATCAATAGGCAGAGCACTTATTTCAAGGCCTGATATTATATTAGCGGACGAACCTACGGGTAACTTAGATTCTAAGGCTAGTAAAGAAATAATGGATTTACTTAGACTTTCTAATGAGAAATATGGTCAAACTATTATTATGATTACACATGATATGAATTTGGCTAAGACTGCTGATAGGATTATTACTTTAGAAGATGGTCATATTGTTAAGGATGAGAAGATAAAATGAGTATTTTAAATAGATTGACGATTAAGAATTTACATCTTAATAAAAAAAGAACAATTGTTACAATTATTGGTATTATTTTATCGACTGCCTTGATGGTTGGTATTGGACTATTATTTTCTTCATTTCAAGATTTAATGATTAGAGATACTATAGGTTATAATGGTAAATATGAGGCTAATTATGGGGATGTAGATTTAACATTACTTAATAATATTAAAGATAAAGATTTTACTTACTTCTATGAAAAACCGATTGGTTTTAGTAAGATTGAATCTAGTAATGAATATAAGCCTTATATGTATATTACTAGTGTTAATAAAGAATATTTTAATGAACTTAAGTTAGTAGAAGGCTCTTTTCCTAAGAATGAAAATGAAGTTGTTATATCTAATCATGTTATAACTAACGGGGGACTTAATTATAAAGTAGGAGATATTATTAGTTTAAAATATGGTACTAGAAATATTGAAGGAGAGGATACTTTAGCTAATAGTGAGTATGTTCCTGGAGAAGAGATCACTACTACTGGTGAAGTTACTTTAAAGATAGTTGGTATAGTAGAGAGAAGTAATTTTGAAAGTTATTCTGCCTGTGGATATACAGCCTTTACACTTGATGTAAATAGTGACAAGGGAAATGTAAACTTATATGTTATGTTTAATAAGAACAAGAAAATTATTAAACAATCTGAAGAACTTGCTAAAGAGTTAAATTATGATTATGATATTAATTATAATAGTACATTACTTGCTTTATATGGAGAAAGTACTTATGGTAATGTTATGACTACGATGATTAGTATGATGATGATTATGCTTGCTTTAGTTAGTATAGGTTGTATTATTGTTATTTATAATTCTTTTGCTATTTCGGTAATGGAAAGAAAGAAGGAATTTGGATTACTTTCTAGTATAGGGGCTACAAAGAAGCAGCTATCACATACAGTCTTTTTCGAAGCGGTAGTAGTAGGAGTAATAGGTATTATACTTGGGATACTTGGTGCTTATATTGGTATAGGTTGTGTGGTACTTGTTATCAATAATTTAATTAGCGATATGTTAGATTATAAATTACATCTTGTTACTAATCCTTTATTTATTATTATTCCAGTAATATTTATGATTGTTGTTATTGGAGTATCAGCGTTTATTCCTTCTAGAAAGGCAAGTAAAGTATCGCCAATTGAGGCTATTAGACAGAATGATGATATTAAAATTAATAAAAAGAAAATTAAAACGAGTAAGTTTGTTAATAAGTTATTTGGAATAGAAGGAGAGATTGCTCTTAAGAATATTAAGAGAAATAAGAAAAAATATAGAGTTACTATTGTTAGTTTATTTATTAGTATTGTTTTATTTATATCATTTTCTTCATATATGAATTATACTTTAAATACTGCTAGTAGTGTGATGGGTGAAGTACCTTATGATTATCAGATTAGTTATTTTAATACTGGTACTAATAATGATAATGAAGCGCTAGATAAAATTAATGAAATTGTTAAGAGTAGTGATGTAAAAGAATATGTTTCTTATAGTAGTAGCGATCTACAAATGATTGGTAATTATACTTATAGTAAGGAATATCTTGACTTTTATAAGAATGCTTATGGGGAAGAAATTTATAATGATTTAAAGAAGGCTAAATATCAAAATATTTCTATTTTGGTACTAGATGATAATTCCTATAATAAATATAAAAAGTTAATTGGTTTAGATAAAGATAGTGTTATTTTACTTAATAAATTTAAGGGTGTAAGTTATGGTAGTAATAAGAGAGTTAATTATGATATTCCAGTAATTAATAACGGTAATATTAATATTAAGATATGTAATTTTAATGAGAATGAAGAAG
>ERZ808246.2382-NODE-2382-length-11829-cov-7.228215_pt1 | contig 11829 bp, 8 predicted proteins | sample MGYA00521083_ERZ808246 | MGnify/ENA primary metagenome ERZ808246 (study PRJEB31516, sample SAMN03275577) | gut metagenome | biome: mammalia-associated habitat; material: feces | host: Papio cynocephalus | place: Kenya | collected 2012-07-07 ...
GTTGCGGTTTGACACAAAATAAACATCTGCTATAATCTGTTTGGGAAAAGCCTTTGGAAACAAAGGATTTTTTCTGTATTCCACTCTTAAAAAAGAGTCAGTTGGTCAGGCGTTTCCGCCATGGAAACGGGTTTTCGATTCTGAAAAGTGATGATATCCGCAAACTGTTTATCCGTAAAAAATAAAATGCTGACGTTTCCGTCGGGCGGAATATGCGCTTTGATTCGTTTCACAAACGGATTGGCCATTTCGCGCGTGCCGCAAAAACGCAGATATACGGAAAACTGGCTCATCTCAAAACCTTCGTCCAGCAAATAATTTCGGAACGCCGTCGCGCGTTTGCGTTCTTCGGGTTCGGTTACGGGCAAATCGAACATGACCATCATCCACATTAAATTATATCCCGTTACCGACATTCACAATCCCCACAGCGCCATTCCCGTCATCGGCGGCGGCAAGTCCAATTTTTCCGTCTGTCCCAACGCGCATTTCGCCATTGAAACAGCCAAATTTAAAATCTGTGTGTTGATTTCAATCGCGCCCTTGTCTGTTTGTGCCGTGCATGACAACAGGGAAACCAGTCTTTTTTTTGCGACAGTGTTGACTTCCTCAACTTTGTCAACGACCAGTCGATGCACGCAAAAATCAACCAAAGGACGAAAAGGTTCCATTAAATCGTCAGCCAACCGCATGGGGTTGTATTGGTTGCAATGGTGAATGCCCAAAGACGGGTGCAATCCCGCGCCGACGATCGCGCGAATGACGGCGGAACGTAAAATCGTGTAACCGTAGTTTAATAAAGCGTTGATGCCTTGCTGCGTTCTGTCGCGGCGAAACGCTTTGCCAAAAAAGGTTTGGAAATAAAATCGCGCGGCTTGTCCTTCCAAATTTTCAGGATCGCCGCTTTTGATTTGCGGAATCATATAACGCAGCGGTTTGTCCGGCAAGCCGCAAGCGTCCAATACTTCCGCCTGCTGTCTGATTTTAGCCTGAATGATTTCTTTCCAAAAACGGTTCAGTGTTGTTTGTTTCATCGCCGCTTGCGCGGTAATGATGTCGCCTTGCAAATGATGCCCGTCCAAGGGAAGCATAACGGACACGGGAACATGATTTGATCCGCAAATCACCAATGGCGCGTTTTGTTCCGCCAGACGCACCAGTAAATTGTTGGAATACGTCAGCCCGTGCGCGTTGGCGATGACCGCGCCGATTTGATCCAGCGGGACGCGGCCTATTTCCGATCCGTTTTCTGAAACGGTCATAAAGCCGTGTTCCGTTGCCAAATGGCGGCTGTCCTGCGCGATTTCGATGATTCTATCCATCAGCGCCGCCTTTCGGACGTTTTGAATCAAGGACAACGCCGTCAACTGTGACGGTTATTTTTCTCATATTTTTTTCCTGCATTCCTGATGGATAAGCCGCCCAAGATTTAGAATCTCCATCTTCTTTGGCTATTTTGTTTTCTCTAAAATAAATTTTTCCGCTCGTCATCTTTTTGACGCGTGCGATAACAGTTTTTCCATTTTCTTCATAAGCGACCATATCGTCGATGTGCAGACGCATAATCAGTTTGGCGTGCGCGTCCGTGTGCCGCCAGTTCGGTACAAAATTTTTCTGGTGGGCGCGGTAATTCGGTATGATTTCGATTTGCCATTTCCCCGCGTTTTTGCCGCGGTCGGAACAGTAAATCTCGGCATACGCGTTACCGCCGTAAATCGCGTAACGGTACGGTTGCTTCGTCTTTCTGTCATTGAACGCCAAAACAACATTTTTGTTTCGGTCTTCAAACACTTTAACGTGCTTCATGCCTCTTTCGTTAAAGTATTCCATAACGATCTTTTCATAATCCGCGGGATCTGAATTTTCCAATCGTTCCCGAATTTTGTTCGCCGTTCCGCTTTGATCGACAATATCTTCCACCTTATACGGTTTCTTTTGAGGATTGAACGACTTTGTAAACGCCAAACAAGGAACTCTTTTTGTTAAACGCACGGTTCCTTTTTTCTCGCCATCGCCGATCATGCCGTAATATGTTTCTTCGTGCAGTTTGGCGACGGTTTTGCCTTGCCGGATCGCCTTTTGCGGGTTGCCGTGATCGGGTTTGTGTGAAATCGCGATTTTATCGAAAGCGTCCTTGATTTCCGCCAATCTGAACGTGGGGAAGGGAATGTGCGGCGCTTTTTCCTGCGGCATTTCGTCGAAATCGCGCCGTTCCGTCGCGTACTTTTGCAACGTTCCGCGACTTGTGCAAGCAACGACGAAAGCGTCGATCGCGTGATGACGGTGGTCGGTGCGGTCTTTTTCATGCTGTTCGCTTAAAATGGAGTTTAATCCCCAATGTTCGCGCAATTTGGATGTCAGTTGTCCCGGAATGCCGTAAACCCGTTTCGGATTTGCCGCGAAGCACAAATATTGCCGCGCGATTCGCGACATATATTGCGTGTCCGTCAACATTCGCGCCAGCACGTCGCCGTTTTCATCTTGCAGCTTTTTAAAGGCGTCTTCGTTGAATTTCCAGCGTTTGTTTTCGGGCAGTTTTTCGGCGCGCGCCAGAATTTCATTCCAACGTTTGGCGTCGTTATGAAAAGCTTCCCACGGCGAACGGTTGTCTTTTTCACGGTTGCACCGGCGGCAGGAAAGAACCTTGTTCGATCTTGCATCCAGATAAGACCGCGAAAACGGCAGCAAATGTTCGATTTCAAATTCCGCCGACATTGCCGTTTCCTCTTTGGGCATCTGTTTACCGCAAAACGGGCAGCAACGTTGCATTGGATTTTTGGACGAGTCCTTCCACAACTTGTATTTCATACGGTTGTCATAATTGTTTTTGATCCCTAATCGCATCAATTCAGTGCCAATATCCTTATTTTCAGCTTCGTTTTGCGTTTGCTCTTTTTCAAGGCGTTTTTTCTCGTCGCGCGACAGTTTCAGATCACGCGCCAGCTCGACGACGATTGAATTCGGATGGCCGTATTTTTTTACCAAAGCGTTTACCAGTTTTCGCACTTGGTTCAATGCGATATGAACGGTCGGATTGTTGATTTTTCCGAAAAATTTAGCCTCGTCGTCTTTGTCTTCGTCTTTATGCGTTCCGCCGATGACGCGTTCGGGCAGGGCTTGGCCGTAATAAGGCAATTCATTAAAAACGGTGCCGTATTCGGGATCAATGAATGTTTCGTATTTATCGGGCAGCTTGTCGAATTTCTTTGAAAACACATATCCCGCCGCGACGACCGCTTTGTCGTACAACATTCCCTGTTCCAAAAACGGATTGATTTTATTAATCGCTTTCAAACTCAAAGACCCCGTGCCGTCAGGCAAATTCACATCTAATACCTGTTCGATTTGTTCGTCGGTCAAACCGTATTTTTGCAAAGCCTGCTTCAATTCGTCTTCGTTTTCCATATTCAGCAGCAAATCGACGATTTCGTCCTGTTTTTCCGCCCAAACCGTTCCGAACAGAGGCCGCAGCTGCGCGGAGGTCTTGTCCGCGTCCAATCCTTTGCGGCGTTCCGATTCCAAATTGAATTTAACGTTTTTGGGCAATTTCAAAATCTTTTTAATCGCCGCGAATGTCAGGCGATAATCCTTGTCCAGTTTGGAAAAATCGTCCAGCAACCAATGGCGCAGTTCCCGTTTTTGCTTGTCGTCCAATTCGACTTCGGTAAAATCGTCGCGCACCCGCAGCTGGTTGATTTGCTGCAACGCGCGGAAACGTTGAAAATCGGGGAAGGCGATATAGCATCGTTCCTCGCTTTTTTCAAAAGGACAGAGGCCTTTCGGCGGTGTTTTCAACGGACGCTGATCGAAAATCGTTTTGAACAAATCGGCTTTGATTTCATCGCTTAAAGTTTGTTTTAAAAAGATTTGGCGCACTTCGTCTTCGTACATTTCGCGCGTGGGATACATGGAATAAACGGCTTTGCTTTTTTCCAAATGTGTGCGTACGCGGACGGGGGCGAAATTCTGTGTCGATTTTCTGTCTTTGTTTAAATTATACAAGTATTCACCCAAAGTCCGCGCGCCGCTTTCTGTCATTTTTTCGGTCAAATCCTTAATCGCGGATTTCATCGCGCCGGCTTCGTCGTTTTTGCGGTCGGTTTTGCGATTGCTTTTAAATCCGCGGCGCTGGTTGATGTGAAACAGGACGCGCCCCAATTCATGGGGCGATAATTTTTCATCCAGTCCTTTTACACGCAATTCATACGGATTTAACCGTTCCAAGGCTTTGCGTTCGGATGCGTTTTCGGGCATCAAACCGTATTTTATCAGTTTGTTCATCAATGTTTCGCGGCGCATCACATAGCGGTCGCGGCGTCTGCGCATCCCCCGCGCCGTTCTGCGTGTGACGGCCAGCGGTTCTTTGGTTTTGCTGTCGCGTCCGTCCGAAAAAATGCGCACGCCCATACGTTCCAACCGCACGGGAACGCCGTTTTTATCCAATTCGACAACGCTCCATCCCAAAGATGTCGATCCCAAATCCAAACCCAGAATATAATCCATTTGCATCCCCTGTGTGAAAATCAACTAAAAATATCTTGCACTATTCGGTTGAATATGGCAATGTCCATATATCATTTAGCAGATGATTATTTTGTGTTCTTTCCGCTAACAAGTGTCAAAGACACACAAAATTCGGGGGTTGACCGCGCGTCGCCCCCTTTCTTTTTATCAAAAGAAGATAGAAAAAACGTCGGCCGGTTGGGCGTGGCAAACAGGTGTCGGGTGAAGCTGTTGTTCAGGGGGCGGCGAATAGGTGTCTGATGTCGCTGGGGAGTGAGGCGCGGTAATCGCGGCAGTTTAAGTTAAGGGAAAGGGTGCGGCAAGCGGATATCGCGGCGGCTTTGTTCTGAGAGGTTGGGCGATATTCTGCGGCGTTCCCGTTTTTCGGTTCGCGTTCCGGCGGTCAGCGCACGGGTGTGATGCGTTGTTTGATCAACGCCGCCTGCATCGCGGGGGACAGGGGAATCGTCCGTTTGGCGGCGGGTGGGGGCGCGGCGTTTCCGGCGGCCGTTTTCGCGGCGGGCGTCGTTTGTCTGCCGGCGATTTGCTGTTGCAATCCTTTGGGCTGCGGCGGCTGTTTTCGCGCCGCGTAATCCGCTTTCATCCGTTCCAGCACGCGCCGTTTTTCATCGGCGGTCGTTTCTTTGGCGGGGGAGGCGGCCGTGTTCTGTTTTTTCTTTTTTTTGTCTTTTTTCAGGACGGGGGCGGGCAGTTTTCCGCCGACACGGTCGGCGATATAGCTTTCCATTTCCTTTTGCGGCGTTTTACCGTTGTTGTATTTGGCGAACAGCTCTTTGCCGGAAACGCCTTTTTCCGCCATTTGCGCCGCGAATTTTTCGGCGGCGGGCGTGACGGCGTTTTCTTTGTTCATTTTGCCGTAGAAATTGAGCAGGGTGTATTTGTTCATATCCGCGGCGGAAAGTCTTTTGTTTTCTTTTTTATTCGCGCGACATTCCTGCACCATATCGTCGATTTTGCGCCCGACCGACATATCCAGCGACACGATTTCGGCAATGCGTTTTTGCTTTTTTTCGCCGTTGGTTCTGCGCGGGCGGAACATTTCATTGAATTTTTTCAAATGTTCAATGTCTTTTCCCTTTTCGTGCTTCAAGGCGTCTTTGTATTTTTCAGGGATCAGTTTGTCGGCGATATTGTTGACGCGGCCGGATTTTTGTTGCAAATCGGCCAACGTTTCAATTTTCTGTTTCGCCATGGCCGCCAACAGCTTTTCGTCGCCTTTTTCCGCGGGCAATCCTTTTTCCCGACGGAACAAAGCTTCGGCCATCGCCTGCGCCTTGACGCGGTTGGCGTTGATGTTGTCGCCGACCAGTTTGATTTCAAAGAAAGAGCCGTCCGGCATTTTCAGGGCGATTTTTTCCTGTTTGGAGGACGATCCCTTGCGGCGTTGCTGTGTCGGTTTGACCATCTTCATGCCGCTGTTTTTGCAGAAAGCGGAGGCGGCGAAGTCGGCGACGGCGGCGGCGACAATGAAATCGGCCGCTTTTTTGTTGTCGAACGCGGCCGGTTGCGCGGCGGGACGGGCGGCGGCCTTTATGGCGTGATCCGCCGCTTCGGCGGCGCGCTGCGATGCTTGTTGGGCGGCTTCGCGTTCTTTGGCGCGTTCCCCCTTGGATGTCAGCGAAATGTTCGCGCGTTCGCACGCGTTGCGCACGGCGTCCTTGATTTCGGCGGGGATTTCACCTTCGACGGCGTCCCATCCGTTTTCTTTGATTTTTCTTAAAAATTCTTCGATTCTGGAGCCGGCGTAAACTTTGCGCGCCGTTTTTTCAAATTCGACGGCCGCCCGTTCCATGGACGCGCTGAGGATTTCGCGGCCGTCGCCCATGTTGACGCGCACGGATTCCCTGCCTTGACGGCTACGGATGATGGAAACGGAGCTGATCCGGTCGTTTGAACGGACGCGGCGGCCGTTTTGGCGTTTTTGCAGATCCTCCCACTCGGATTTCAGCTTAGCGGCCATTCCACGGGATATCCGGATGGACGCGGCCTGTTCCGGCGAATGTTTGTCCGTTTGCGCGGCTGTCGATGTTTTGTCCATGGGGTGTCCTCCTGCATACTTTATAAAATATATTACACGGGCGGGGAGGGGGTGTCAAGAAATAGCGCAATTTTTCCGAAAATAGACAAAATCGCCGGCGGCTATGGGGGCGGCCGCAAGAAACGCAAAAAAAGACGGAAGATTTCTCTTCCGCCTTTTATGGATTTTCGCGATGCTTAGAATCCGTCGCGTTCCAAACGCTTGCGTTCCAACTTGCGGGCGCGGCGAACGGCTTCGGCCTTTTCGCGGGCTTTCTTTTCGGACGGCTTTTCAAAATTGCGGCGCAATTTCATTTCACGGAAAACACCTTCGCGCTGCATTTTCTTTTTCAAAGCTTTCAAAGCCTGATCGACATTGTTGTCACGTACGATAACCTGTACCATAAAATTCACATCCTTTTGTAAGAGGAGATTATTCTCCGATAAACACAAAATCATCTGTTCAGGGGACAAATTACCCGAAAACAGACAAAAATTCAACCATAAAAAGCTCTTCTCCGGCGAAAAGAGAAAAATCCCCTCCTTTACGGAAAACGATTTATCACTTTCTTTAATATACGACGGATTTTGCGTGTTGGCAACATCTTTTCGACCGTAAAAGCCAGCGAATGAATTTTCGACAAAAAATATGTTTTATTTTTGTCAAAACGGTGTTATCTTTCATTCGATTTAACAAGTTCGACGGAGGCTCAAATGGCAAATTCGACCCCTAAGCAGGTTTTCGGCAAGAAAAACGTTCCCGATAAATTTTATCCCGATGAAAAGCCGTTGGTGGATATTCAAATCGTCGGGCGTCCGGGGAAGAAGTGCGGCTCTGCCGATGTCAAGCGGTTGACGCATCTGGTCAATACGATTGCCGAAAGTTCGCCGTTTGGTCGCGCTGTGTTGGAAGACGCCGCCAAGGCCGGCTATACGCTGACGATGGAAAAGCAAAAAGATTCCTGCGGGTTTTGCGAAGCGGGAAGCGCCATGATCGTTTTGAACCCCAGTATGGACGACGGTCTGTTGGTCGCGACTTTGGCGCATGAATCCAGACACGCGCAGCAATTCATCCGCGGCGCGACGGCCGAATACGGGTGTTTCGATGTCAAGGGCGAAGTGATGCACAACCGCGCGTTGGAAGCGGATGCGGAAACGGCCGCCGCTGCGACGTGCCACGAAATTCGCGTCAATTCCGGAAATGCCGCCCCGTGGAATTGTTTCGCCGAAGATTCCGTCGATATCGCCGAAGGGTTTATGAATGCGGCGCCCGATCCGGAATCGCCCGTGACGGACAAGATGCTGCAAGGCGCGTTCGAGGGGTGGTACAAGGATGTCGATATGATGGAAGCATACGAGGCGGACATTACCAATGTCATGGAAGAGATGATGCGGGATAAAGACTTCGCGCCGTACGATGAAAAACTTAAATCCGCCGACGAGGTCAACCTGTTCTGCCATAATGCCGCCGGAAAGTGTTATTGGGCGGATCGTCCGGATGTTTTGGAAAACGCGGACAAGCTGTCGATTGCGCCGGAAACGCGCGATGTCGCCGAAAAATATTTTGCCAAACGTGAAAAGGTGACGGGGGAAAAACCGGATCCGTCCTTGAACACGCTGAAAGTGCGCGGCAGTGAAAACGATCCGGCGGCAAAGGAAAACGGAAACGCGCAACAGGGAACGCGTGACCGCAAGGTCAACCCCGTGACCGCGCGGATCATCGCATCTTTGGCGGCGCGCCGCAGGTGATATTCCGTCCTTTTTCGTTCAAACAGCCCCGTCGCCGGATATGATCTGCGGCGGGTTTTTTTGTATGATTCCGTCGGGAATCGGAAAATTAACCTTTCGTCCATAAAACGGGGCGTTTTCATCCGATGATGTGAAAAATCATTTTTTTTGTCGCATCATATTGATTTTAAACAAAACAAATGTTTTCCAGAAAAGGCGGACGACAGGGGATTTTATAAAAAATATTGACAAAATCACGATCTTTTCTACTATATTCGCATAAGTTTTTTAAGCGAGGTTCACCCATGCCGTTACAACAGATTTTTGACGCCAATGTTTCCAAAAACGATTACGATCCCGCCGCCAAGCCCGTCGTCGCCATTGATATGACGGAATGCAAGGCGGAGGATCAGCCTCGTATGGTGGCTTTGGTCAACCGTTTGGCAAAAAGCCCGTGCGGTTTGGAAACGTTGCAAATCGCGGCGGACAACGGTTTCAAATTCAGCTTTTTCGACGCAGGTGTGCGTTGTTGCGGCGCGTGCGACGAAGCGGGGCATTGGGTGCGCTTGAACCCGCAGGAATCCGACGCAAAGCTGGTCGGCACGCTGTGCCACGAAGCGCGCCACGCGGGGCAATTCGTTCGCGGCGCGCACGAAGCGTTCGGCGTGATGGACGTGCGTTCGGAACTGATGTGCTTCCGCGCGATGGAGGCCGACGCGCAGACCTACGCCGTCACCGCGTGCAAGGAATTGTCGTTGCAGGGCGACCGTTCGCCGTACAACATCTTTGCGTCCCGCTATCCCGAAATCGAAGAAGCGTTCCGCGCGTCCTATGACAAACACGGCAAAGTCAACCACGAAGTCATGACGGAAACGAACGAAGCGTGGTACGACCAAATCCGCACCAAAACGGTTTACGAGGAAGCCTATCAAATCGAACCGATGACCAAGGAAATCTACAATCTGAAACAGGGTAAAGAACCGACTTTGTTCTATGACAAACAGAAAATGACCGCGGAAGAGGTCGTCGCGCTGGCGTGTTGGACAAAGGACGGCAACTATTACACCAAAGATCCGAAACAGCTGGAAAGCGGCAAGTTTATGGATGTCGCGCAGCAGGCGATGGGCGATATGCGCGAATTTTTCAAAATGCGCGAGGAATTGACCGGCATGAAACCCGATCCGTCGTTGGAAACGATCCCGACGCGTCCGGACTATATGCACCGCGAACGCCCCAAAATGGGCGAAAAGCCGATGGCGGGGATGTTTGAGGCCAAAGACCGCATTTTGAACAACAAACAGCGTTACGCGTCCGAAAAACAGGCGCAAAAGGCCGCATTCGCGCGCGCCACCGCCAACCGTTCCCGCTAAGGAGCAAAAGCTATGGAAATAATGACGTCTTCGATGTTGCAAAAGGTTATGGAAGAACCGAAACAGCAAATCACCTACGATCCGAACGAAAAATTGACGGTTGATGTCGATCTGTCGCTGTGCGCGGACGACGAATTGCCGCGCATGATCCACATCGTCAACCGCTTGGCCAAATCCGAAGCGGGGCGCGAAACGTTGGAAATCGCGAACAAGGCCGGCGTTAAATTCGGTTTTCTGGACGCGAAGACAAACTGCTTCGGGTGCTTTTTCGGCGGCGTGAATTACATCGGTTTGGGACCCATGGCGTCCGATGACAAGCTGGTTTCGACCTTGTGCCACGAATCCCGCCACGCGGGGCAATCCGTGCGTATGGCCGATCTGCCCGACCGCGACAAACTGAACGTCGCGTCGATCATCCGCTATTCCCGCGCCAAGGAAGCCGACGCGCAGGCCTATGCCGTCAAAGCGTGCAAAGAACTGGAAAACCAAGGGGACAAAGGGCCCTTGGCGACGTTTGCCAAATTCTATCCGCCCATTTACAAATCCTATGAACAGGCGATCGCCAAAGAGGGCGTTTTGAACGACAAGGTCGTCGCCGACGTGTTCAAAGGGTGGTACGACCAGACGCGCACCAAACAGAATTACGAGGAAGGCTACATCATCGAACCGATGCACGACGCGATTAAACAAAACTTCAATCTGGCGAGCGGCGGCAACGACGACGAAGGCATTTACACGTTTTCCGAAAACGTCGATTCCAAAACCGTTGTCGAAAAGGTCGGCTGGACGAAAAACGGCAACTATCTGTCGGCGGAAAATCCGGATTTTTTGGACGAAGAACGGTTCGCCTCCGTCGGCGAACGCACGAAATCCGACGCGCAGGCGTTCTTTAAAATCCGTTGGGAACGCGCGGGAATCGAACCGGACAAATCGGTTGACGCCCTGCCGACGAACAAGGACGCGTTTGAACGCCGCCTGCCCGAAATGGGACAGCCGCGCGGCAACGTCGGCGAAACGATGAGTATGGGCAACACGATTGAACGCTGGAAATCCATTCTGGCGCAGCGCAAACTGGCCGGCAAGCTGAAACAAGCGTTCGCGCCGTACCAAAAAGCCGAATATCCCGACGAAAAGCCCGCCGTTGACGTCGATTTGCGCTATTGCGCGAAAAAAGACCGTCCGCGCATGATCGCGCTGATCAACCGTTTGTCGCGCAGCAAAACCGGTTTGGAAACCTTGCGTATCGCGGCGGATAACGGATTCCATTTCAATTTTATCAAAGGCGAATGCCGCGCGTTCGGTTTCGCCGATCCGGAACACAAGCGCATTGCGCTGAACCCGAAATTTTCCGACGCGAAGCTGGTCGGCACGATGTGTCACGAATGCCGTCACGCGGGGCAGTTCGTCCGTGCGTCAAATTTGGAAGAAAACAGATGGGACGTGAAAACGAACTTGATCTATATGCGCGCGATGGAAGCCGACGCGCAGGCGTACGCCGCGACGGCGTGTGAAGAAATGTTCCGCTTGGGCGACGAAGCGCCGAAACAGGAATTTTATAAATACTATCCGCCGATCGCCGCGGGCTTTACGAAGGCGTTGATTAAAAACGATGCGCAACTGGGCGATCAGCTGCTGACCGACACGTTCAAATCGTGGTACGACCAGCAGGGGACAAAGTCGGTGTACGAAGCCAACTATTTGCTGGAACCGATGCAGCAGGATCTGCGCGACATTGCAAACGGCAAGAATCCAGACGCGCAGATGAAATTCGATATGTCGATTTCCGCGCAAAAAACGATTGCGGAAATCGCGTGGACACAACACGGTAATTATTTTAAGGACGATCCTGAAATCCTGAACAGTGGAAAGTATCTGGACGTTTGCGACCACACGATGACGCAGATGAAAAAATACTTTGAAATCCGCAAGGAATTGACGGGCAAGGACGATTCCAAAGCTTTGGACGGCATTCCGACGCGCGCCGATACAATCCCCCCGCGCACAAAGGGAATGAAGCAGCCGATCGTGAAAAACGGCGACGTCAAACGTCAACAGATTCTGAAAAACAAGGAAACGACGCAGGCGCGCGATTTGGCGTCAAAGATGATCCGCGCGCAAATCGCCGCCAACCGGACGGACAGATAATCCGCAAAATCCAAAGAAAAAGCCCCATTCGGGGCTTTTTCTTTTA
>ERZ808246.2385-NODE-2385-length-11820-cov-3.874883_pt1 | contig 11820 bp, 13 predicted proteins | sample MGYA00521083_ERZ808246 | MGnify/ENA primary metagenome ERZ808246 (study PRJEB31516, sample SAMN03275577) | gut metagenome | biome: mammalia-associated habitat; material: feces | host: Papio cynocephalus | place: Kenya | collected 2012-07-07 ...
TGATCTGGACAAGAAGGCCGAGATTCTGGAGAATGCCGCCATGGTGCTGCACGCTCTGGGCTATGAGAGCATCAACGCCGCCTGCATCTGCGGCGCGGAGGTGGTCAACCCCAAGATCCAGTCCACCGTGGACGCCGACGCACTGGCCCACATGACCGAGCGCTGGAGCAAGTACAACATGAACGTGTGCGGCCCCGTGGCTCTCGATCTGGCCGTCAGCAAGGAGGCCTGCCACCACAAGCATTACACCGCCCCCGGCGCAGGCGACGCCGATATTCTGCTGGTACCCAACTATGAGGTGGGCAACGGCATCGGCAAGGCCGCTTCCCTGTTCGGCAACGCCAAGAACGCCGGTATCATTCTGGGCGCCAAGGTGCCTATCGTGCTGGTGTCCCGCGCCGACAGCGCCGAGTCCAAGCTGGCCTCCATCGCCGCCGGCAGCGTGCTGGCCCAGCGGATGCACCTGGCTTAATTTTGAGGAAGGAGAATCATCATGGTCAATCAAACCTTTTATAATCTAGGCACCGCTCCCTCTGTGATCCGCCAGCTGTTCGCCTATGGCCTGGAGCAGGCCAAGCTCGTGGGCAAGGAGAACGTTTTCGACTACTCCCTGGGTAACCCCAGCATCCCCGCCCCCAAAAAGGTCAACGAATCCATCCACAAGCTGGTGGACGAAACCGACTCCATCCAGCTCCACGGCTACTCCATGGCCCCGGGCTTTGAGGAGCCCCGTCAGGCCATCGCAGCCGATCTCTCCCGCCGCTTTGGCCTGGACGTCCGCAGCAGTGAGCTGTTTTTGACCTGCGGCGCGGCCCCGGCCCTCATCTCTGTCATCAAGGCCCTGGTGGTGGACGGCGACAGTGAGATCATGGTCATCGCCCCGTTTTTCCCGGAGTATGCCCCCTTCATCGCCGCCAACGGCGGCAAGATGGTGATGGTCCCCGCCGACACCCAAGCCTTCCAGGTGCAGCTGGATGAGGTGGAAAAGCGCATCACCTCCCACACCCAGGCCATCATCGTCAACTCCCCCAACAACCCCTCCGGCGTGGTATATACCGAGGAGACCCTCCGGGAGCTGGCAGCCCTCTTGGAGCGCAAGAGCGCCCAATACGGCCACCCCATCTACATCATCGCCGACGAACCCTACCGGGAGCTGGTGTACGGCAGCGTGAAGGTGCCCTTCATCCCCTGCCTGTATAAAAACACCATCGTGTGCTACTCCTACTCCAAGTCCCTGTCTCTGCCCGGCGAGCGCATTGGATATGTGTATGTCCCCTCCTTTGCCGACGACAGCGCCGCCGTCTACGCTACCGTAGCAGGCGCGGCCCGGGCCATAGGCCATGTGTGCCCGCCTACGCTGATCCAAAAGGTGGTGGGCCTGTGCGCCCAGGAACAGCCCGACCTGCAGGCCTACGACGAAAACCGCACCCTGCTCTATGACAGTCTCCGGGCCATGGGCTACGAGTGCGCCAAGCCCGACGGCGCTTTCTACCTGTTCGTGAAGGCTCCCGGCGGCGATGCTAATGCCTTCTCCGAAAAGGCCAAGCGGGAGCACAACCTGCTGGTGGTCCCTGCCGACGGCTTCGGCTGCCCGGGCTATTTCCGCCTGAGCTACTGCGTGGCAAATGACATGATCCGCCGCTCCCTGCCGGCCTTCAAGGCCATGATGGAAGCATATCAATAAGAATCTCTACATAGTAAAAAAGGAAGCCCCACTCCATGAGTGGGGCTTCCTTTTTGCTATGCTCACCGCCGGTCCTGGTAGACCGGGCATTTTTTATATTCTTCGCCGTAGTCGGGGTTACATGTATACTTCACCTGCGGGTCATTCGCATCGAATTGCTTGCCGCAGAGCTTGCAGATATATTTGTCGTTGGATGTGCTGAAAAAACCGCCGCTTTTGAAGTCCAGATAATAACATCTTGCCATTGTTCTTTCCTCCGTTAATTCAAATATTTCCAGGGCTGATACACCATCTGCCTGGCATCCTGCACCCACTGGTTCCATTCCGCTTCGGTGGGCCAAAAGCCCGTTTTTTGTGCATTCTTCTTGCGGCTATCATAATCCGGATCCGCAAAATAGCTCAGCAAATAGCAATAGCAGGCCTTTTTTCGGTCAGAAAATTTATCCGGCGCGATCCCATTAAAAAGATAACACTGCCCAAATTTTTCGCCAAGACTGTTTGCAAGCTTGCCGAACATGTCTCTGTCCCTGGTGGAAACAATTGCTTCCTCCAGCAGGGACACAGCCTTTTGCTTGTCATAATATTCTCCCGGCAAACCATAAAAGGTATCCGCTAAATACTGCTTGCAGAGAAGGCTGCCTCTGTCTGCCCCCTTTTTTGCCCTGCGAAATGCCTCATCCCAGTCGTTTTTGTCCGTTTGAAAGTAAGATGCTGCATAGTACATGGCATCCAGGTTTCCCGCTTCTGCCGCCTTGTTGAACCAAAAGAACGACTTTTCATCGTTCTTGCCGAAATCACTGTCAAAGCCATACTCCAGCCCCAGTCTGTACATTGCCTCCACATCCCCGGCGTTGGCCGCTTCAATGAAGAAACGCTCCGCCTTCGCGTAATCTCCTCTCCGCTGCGCTTCCTCAGCCTTTTCTCTGAGAGCAGCAGGCGATTTCGCAGACCCGGAGCTCCCCGCCGATCCACCCTTTCTTGCAATAAGAACGATGATGAGCCCGATCACTATAAGTACAATAAGTCCCACGCGCATTTCCTCCTTTTTTAATATGCTCCCATCTTAGCGAATTTTTCGCTAAAAGTCAATAGCGAAAATTTCGCTGGGTAAAATATCTTCAAATTTACTTGGGAGGAATCAACATGATCTACCGGCGAATCCGCGACCTGCGGGAGGACAAGGACATGACACAGACTGCCATCAGTCAGATCCTGCATTGCAGTCAGCGTATTTACAGCAATTATGAACGCGGGGATGTGGATATTCCCACCAGCATACTGATCCAGCTGGCTGATTTCCACCATGTGTCTGTGGACTATCTTTTGAACCGGACCGACAACCCTGCCATGAATAAGTGACCGGCAGCCGTTTGCTGGCATCTTTCACAATTTTACCCGCAAGTTTTCTGTGAATCTCAACAAATTTCCCACTTGCAAATCCTTTTTCCCACGATTATAATTAGACATTATTTTATAGAAAGGTGATAACCAACATGAGCAAAATCGTTATTCCTGAAGGGTACAAAACGCCGCTGTCCGTGTATGAAATGCAGCGCGCCATCGAGTTCATCAAGAGCAATTTCCAGGTCAACCTTGGTCAGGCACTGAATCTGCGCCGGGTTTCCGCCCCCCTGTTCGTTGATGAGAATTCGGGTCTGAACGATAACCTCAACGGTGTCGAGCGCCCCGTTTCCTTCGACATCCCCGATGTTGGTTCCAACGCCCAGGTGGTCCATTCCCTGGCTAAGTGGAAGCGCCTGGCGCTGAAAAAATATGAGTTCAACGTGGGCAAGGGTCTGTTCACCGATATGAACGCCATCCGCCGCGACGAGGAGGTGGACAACACCCACTCCGTCTACGTGGATCAGTGGGACTGGGAGAAGGTCATCTCCCGGGAAGACCGCAACGAGGACTACCTGCGCCAGACCGTCCGCGCCATCGTGGGCGCCGTGTGCGAGACCAACGACGCCCTGCAGATCGCCTTCCCCAGCCTGCACACCAAGCTGGACCGGGAGGTCTACTTCGTCACCACCCAGGAGCTGGAGGACCGCTGGCCCGATAAGACTCCCAGGGAGCGTGAGGATGCCATCTGTAAGGAGCATCGCACTGTGTTCCTCATGCAGATCGGCGATGACCTCAAGGGCTCCGGCAAGCCTCACGACGGCCGCGCCCCGGACTATGACGACTGGGCCCTCAACGGCGACATCCTCATGTGGAACGATGTGCTGCAGCGGGGCTTTGAGATCTCCTCCATGGGCATCCGTGTGGATGAGATCTCCATGCGCTACCAGCTGAAAAAGCGCGGCTGCGAGGAGCGCAGCCAGCTGCCCTTCCATAAAATGCTGCTGGAGGGCCAGCTGCCTCTGACCATCGGCGGCGGCATTGGTCAAAGCCGCCTGTGCATGCTGATGATCGGCACCTGCCACATCGGCGAGGTCCAGGCCAGCCAGTGGGACAAGAACACCGTAGACGCCTGTGAAAAGGCCGGCGTACTGCTGCTGTAATAACCTTCACACGAAAAAAGAGCGACATGGGTATACCCATGCCGCTCTTTTTGCATTTATAACAGAACGGGCACCGGCCGATCCATGGTCACCTCCTCCGGTGTGACGCGGCAGCTGTAAGCCAGCACCTGCACCCCGGCCGCCGCCGCCTGCCGCAAGGCTTGGCCAAAGGCCGGGTGCATCTCATCGTTGGGGGCAAAGTCCAGCACGTCCGCCATCTGCACAACGAAAAACACCGTAGCCCGGTAGCCCTGCTCCACGGCGTGCATCAGCGTATGTAAATGCCGCACCCCCCGCTCCGTGGGCGCATCGGGAAAGCGCACATGGCCGCCGCTCTCCAGCGTGACGCCTTTGACCTCTACATAGTGCCGTCCCGTCTCCGTTTCCAGCAGGAAATCCAATCGGCTGTCCTCGAAAAACACCTCGGGCCTCACGGACAGGATCCCCGGCTCCAGGCGCGCAGCCCATTCGCCGAAAATCTTATTGGGGGCCTGGGCATCCATGTTCACCAGCCGCTCCCCCTTCTGCACGGTGATAAGATCGTAGGCCGTTTTCCGCCGGGGGTTTGTCCCCTTCTCCAGCCAGACCTGCACGCCGGGCTGCAGCAGCTCCCGGCAGCGGCCGGTATTTTTCACATGGCACACCACCATCTCCCCCTGCAAACGCACATGGGCTATGAACCGATTGGGCCGCGCTATAAACTCCGCCGGCAGAACTTCTCCGTATCGCATTAGGAAATATTCCTCCGTAATAAATACTTCTTGCAGGGAAACTATAACATAAGATTCGTCAAATGAAAAGTCATTGTTATAATTCCCACAATATCTAAAAATTTTTTAGTTATTCTATCGAATTTTTTGTTTTTTCCGTGAAACTATTGAATATGCACAAAAACTTTGTTACAATGGACCCAAATTTCGATTTAGGAGGAACTGCCCATGGATTATTCCAATCTGTTCGTATGCCTAATGGGCATTGGCACAGTGTTTGTAGGCCTGGTCTGCATCATCCTGCTGGTCACACTGATGAGCTATGTGTGCCGCAAATCCGAGGGAAAATCCACTCCCGCACCCGCTGCCCCGGTCCATGCACCCAAGGCCGGCGTTGGGCCCGAGCTGATCGCCGCCGTCTCCGCCGCCATTGCCGAAGAGATGGGCACTGATATTTCAGCCATTCGTATTATTTCCATGAAACAAATCTGAGGAGGATATTATCAATGAAAAAGTACAGAGTTAATGTGAACGGCACCGTTTATGAAGTGGAGCTGGAGGAGATCACCGGCGCTGCCCCCGCCGCTGCGCCTGCTCCCGTGGCCGCCGCTCCCGTGGCCGCTCCCGCCGGCGGCGAGCAGATCACCTCTCCCATGCCCGGCAATATCCTCAGCGTCAATGTCTCCGCCGGCGACACCGTGAAAAAGGGTCAGGTGCTGATGGTCCTGGAGGCCATGAAGATGGAAAATGAGATCATGTGTCCCTGCGACGGCAAGGTCGTTTCCGTGAGCGTTGCCAAGGGCGCTGCCGTGGAATCCGGTACGCTGCTGTGCGTCATCGGTTAAGCGGAGGTCCGCTGTATGGAAGCTATTAATAATTTCCTCACCAGTACCGGCTTTTTTCAGTTCACCCAGGGGGACAATTGGAAATGCATTATCATGATCCTTATTTCCTGTCTGCTCCTTTTTTTGGGCATCAAGAAGAAGTTTGAGCCGCTGCTGCTGGTACCCATCGCCATCGGCATGCTGGTGACCAATCTGCCGGGCTCCGGTATGTTCCATGAGATTCTCTTTGCCGGCGGCCATGTCCACTGGGATATTTTCCAGGGCGAGCCCATCACGGCCAGCTTCCTGTCCGAGATGTTCAGCGCCGGCGTTTCCGCCGACGTGCTGCAGCCCTATGTGGACTCCCTGTGGACCGCCGCCCAGAGCCTGTTCGATGCAGACACCTTAAATCAGGTTGCCGCGCAGGTCGCGGCCGCCAGCGGTGAGGCGGTGAACTCCATCGCCGTGCAGATCCAGACCCTGGCCAGCGCAGAGCAGTTTGCCGCCGCCAGCGGCATCACCATGAGCAACGTCACCGTTTCCGTGGGTCTCATCGATGTGCTGTATCTGGGCATCAAGCTGGGCATCTACCCCTGCCTCATCTTCATGGGCGTGGGCGCTATGACCGACTTCGGCCCCTTGATCGCCAACCCCAAGAGCCTGCTGCTGGGCGCTGCCGCGCAGCTGGGCATCTTCATCACCTTTGTCGGCTGCCGCCTTATGGGCTTCAGCGGCGCGGAGGCATCCTCCGTGGGTATCATCGGCGGCGCCGACGGCCCCACGGCCATCTTTGTCACCGCCATGCTGGCTCCGGCCCTGCTGGGCCCCATCGCCGTGTCGGCTTACTCCTACATGGCCCTGGTGCCTGTGATCCAGCCGCCCATTATGAAGGCTTTGACCACCGAAAAAGAGCGGCAGATCGTCATGAAGCCCCTGCGCCAGGTGAGCAAGAAGGAGAAGATCTTCTTCCCCGTGGTGGTCACCGTGTTCGTGGCGCTGCTGGTCCCCTCTGCGGCTCCCCTCATCGCCTGCCTGATGCTGGGCAACCTGGCCCGAGAGTGCGGCGTGCTGGACCGTCTGAGCAAGACCATGCAGAACGAGCTGATGAACATCGTTACCATCTTCCTGGGCATCTCCGTGGGCGCCACCGCCACCGCCGCCACCTTCCTCAGCCCCAAGACCCTGGCCATCATGGGCATGGGCGTTGTGGCCTTCGGCTTCGGCACCGCAGGCGGCGTACTGCTGGCCAAGTTCATGAACCTGTTCCTAAAGGAAAAGATCAATCCCCTCATCGGCTCCGCCGGTGTTTCTGCCGTACCCATGGCCGCCCGGGTCTCTCAGAAGGTCGGGCAGCAGTATAACCCCGGCAACTTCCTCTTGATGCACGCCATGGGCCCCAATGTGGCCGGTGTCATCGGCTCGGCCATCGCCGCCGGCGTGCTGATCTCCCTTTACGGTTAATGGAGGTAAATTACTATGGAATTTTTGTCCAATAAACCCCTGCTGATCACCGATACCATCCTCCGGGATGCCCACCAGTCCCAGGCGGCCACCCGCATGACCATTGAGGACATGCTGCCCGCCCTGGAAATGCTGGATTCCATCGGCTACTACTCTTTGGAGTGCTGGGGCGGCGCCACCTTTGATGCCTGCATGCGATTTCTCAATGAGGACCCCTGGCAGCGCCTGCGCACCATCCGCCAGCATGTGAAGAACACCAAGCTGCAGATGCTGTTCCGCGGCCAGAACATCCTGGGCTACAAGCACTATGCCGATGATGTGGTGGACGCCTTCTGCCGCAAGTCCATTGAAAACGGCATCGACATCATCCGCATCTTCGACGCCTTGAACGACGTGCGCAACCTGGAGCAGGCCATCAAGTCCACCAAGAAATACGGCGGCCAGGTGGAGGCCACCCTCAGCTATACCATGTCCCCCATCCACAACGAGGCCTACTTCGTAAAGCTGGCCAAGGAGCTGGAGCAGATGGGCGCTGACATGATCTGCATCAAGGATATGGCCAATCTCCTGCTGCCCATGGACGCCTATTCCCTGGTGAAAGCGCTGAAGGAGACGGTCTCCGTCCCCATTCACCTGCACACCCACAACACCTCCGGCACCGGCGACATGACGCTGCTCATGGCGGCCTACGCCGGGGTGGACATCGTGGATACCGCCCTCTCCCCCATGGCCAACGGCACCAGCCAGCCCGCCACCGAATCCCTGGTGGCCACGCTGAAGGGTACCGTCCGCGACACGGGCCTGGATTTGGGCAAGATGTCCGATGCCGCCGCTCACTTCCGCAAGGTAGCCCAGCGGCTGCAGGATGCCGGCATCCTGGATCCCAAGGTCCTGCGGGTAGATACCAACACGCTGCTCTATCAGGTGCCCGGCGGCATGCTCTCCAACCTGATCTCCCAGCTGAAGCAGGCGGGCAAGGAGGATAAATATTACGACGTGCTGGCGGAGATCCCCCGAGTCCGCAAGGACTTCGGCTATCCGCCCCTGGTGACCCCCTCCAGCCAGATCGTGGGCACCCAGGCCGTTATGAACATCATCATGGGCGAGCGCTACAAGGTGTTCCCCAAGGAGTCCAAGGCCATGCTCCGGGGCGAATATGGCAAGCTGCCCGGCGAAGTCAACGAAGCGGTCCGGGCCAAGGCCGGCATCGCTCCCGAGGATGTCATTACCTGCCGTCCGGCAGACCTGCTGGAGCCGGAGCTGGAGAAGTATAAAGAGGAGTTCAAGGACATCGCCAAGAGCGAGGAAGATGTTCTGTCCCTGGCCCTGTTCCCCCAGGTGGCGCCCAAGTTCATCGCTAACCGCGATAAGCCCGCTGCCCCCGCCGCTCCCGCCGCCGCACCGGCAGGCCCCAACGCCGTCCGGGAGCTGTATGTGGAATACAAATTCTGAGACTCACTTTCTATAGGCTTTCATCTTTCACCCCCCAAAGCACAGAGCCGACTTGATTCCTCAAGTCGGCTCTGTGCTCCTATAGGCGGCTCACCCCGCCGACCACCGAACCACTTGTAAAAAGGTATGTCATTGCGAGGGCGTTTAGCAGCAAGAACGCCCACGCTCCCCGTTTCCAACACCAAAGGGCGGCCTGATCTCTCAAGCCGCCCTCGTTTCACTTTTACAAATTCCGCACAGAGTAATCCAGGATGATCTTCCTGCATCCCCGGCAGTTATACGCCACAGCCGTGGCACCAGCACAGGACCAGTCCTCTGCCGCCAGGTAAATGCTGTCCTTCCGAAAGGACGGCAATCCCGCAATAGGCCGCTCCTCCGCGTCCCACACCAGGTCACCCTTGGACTGCACAAATCCTTTCACCATCTCGCCGCCACAGTAAGGGCAGTTCATCCCTGCCCCCTCCTTTAGCCCGGAGGCCAGGTCATATCCCGGCCGGACAGCACATGGAAGTGCAGATGATGCACGCTCTGACCGGCCTGCTCGCCGATGTTGGACACCACCCGGTAACTCTCCAGTCCCAGTTCTCGGGTCACCTTGGCGATGACCTCAAAGATATGGGCCACCACGGCGCTGTTTTCGCCGCTGATCTCCGCCACGGAGCCGATATGGCTCTTGGGGATCACCAGGAAATGGGTGGGCGCCTGGGGTGCGATGTCGTAAAAGGCATAGCACAGGTCGTCCTCATACACCTTGTTGGACGGGATCTCCCCCGCCGCAATGGCGCAGAACAGGCAATCGTTCTTCATAGGATCTGCTCCTCTCATTTAAATTGATTCATGGTTTCATTATACCGGTAGCCGATGGCCGCCAGCCGCTCCTCCAGGTCCGGGCGGCTCACATCCAGGGCACCGCACAGCTCCTCCAGGCTGTCGTATTCATCCCGCAGCCGGGCATTTACGAAGCTCAGCAGGATCACAGGGTCATTGGGGATCATATCAGCCCAGCTTTTCCGACACGAAGTCATCCACCGCCGCCAGGGCATCGTCCACCTTCAGCAGGTCGCTGCCGCCGCCCATGGCGCTGTCGGGCTTGCCGCCGCCCTTGCCGCCGCAGATGCCGGACACCAGCTTCACCAGGTCGCCGGCCTTCACGCCCTTGGCCACGGCCTCCTTGCCGCACACGGCCAGGAAGGTGACCTTCTCCCCGGAAACGCTGGCCAGAACGCCCACCACGGACGGGTCCTTATCCCGCAGGAAGTCGCCCATCTTGCGCAGGGCATTGGCGTCCAGCCCCTCCCGGGTGGCGGTGAGCACATGCAGATCCTTCACGGTTTTGGCCGCCGCCAGGAACTGCTTGGCCTCGCCCAGGGACGCCTCGGCCTTGAACTTATCCAGGGCCTGGCGCAGCTGCTTCATCTCGCTGGCCTGCTGCTCCAGCCGCTCCAGCAGCCCGGAGGGGGCCGTCTTAAAGAACTGCGCCGCTCTGACCAGCATACCGCTGGTCTTTTCCATGCTCTCCAGGCTCAGGCGGCCGGTGGTGGCCTCCATACGGCGCACGCCGGAGGCAACGCTGCTCTCGGACTTGATGCGGAAGGGACCGGCCTTGGCGGTGTTATCCAGGTGGGTGCCGCCGCAGAACTCCATGGAGAAATCGCCCATCTCCACCACGCGGACGGTCTCGCCATACTTTTCGCCGAACATGGCCACCGCGCCCTTCTTCTTGGCCTCCTCGATGGGCAGAACCTCCGTCACCACGGGGTAACCCTCCAGGATGGCATCGTTGACCATCCACTCCACCTGGCTCAGCTGCTCGGGGGTAATGGCCTCAAAATGCGTAAAGTCGAAGCGCAGGCGATCCGGCTCCACCAGGGAGCCCGCCTGGTGCACATGGTCGCCCAGGACCCTCTTCAGCGCGGCATCCAGCAGATGCGTGGTGCTGTGGGCACGGCAGATGGCCTTGCGCCGCTGGGTGTCAATGGCCGGGCGCACGGTATCCCCTACCGTTACGCTGCCCTGGGCCACATGGCCATAATGCATGAACTTGCCGCCCTTGTTCTTCTGCACATCCGTCACCGTGAAGGTAAAGCCCTGCCCGGTGATCACGCCGTGGTCGGCCACCTGGCCGCCCATTTCCGCATAGAAGGGAGTCTTGTCCAGCACAACGATGCCATCGCGGCCTTCCTCCAGCTGCCCGCACAGCTCATCGTCGCACACCAGGGCCACAACGCTCGCCTCGCAGCTGTCCTGATCGTAGCCCACGAACTCTGTGGACGGCACCTCCTTGCCGAACTCCACGCCGGCCCAGCCCAGGTCGCCCAGGGCCTTCCGGGCCTCCCGGGCCCGCTCCTTCTGCTCCTGCATCAGCTGGCGGAAGGCGTCCTCGTCCACCGTCAGGCCCTCATCGGCGGCCATTTCGGCGGTCAGATCAATGGGGAAGCCAAAGGTGTCATACAGCTTGAAGGCATCCGCACCGGAGAATACCGTCTCGCCCTTAGCCTGGTGCTCCGCCAGCATCTCTCCGAAGATGCGCATGCCGCCGTCGATGGTCCGGGCGAAGCTCTCCTCCTCGGTGCGGATGACCTTGGTGATGTAGGTCTGCTTCTCCCGCAGGTCGCCATACTGGCACTCGTTTTCGTGGATCACGGTGTCCACGATCTTATACAGGAACGGCTCGTTCACGCCCAGGAGCTTGCCGTGGCGGGCGGCCCGGCGCAGCAGGCGGCGCAGCACATAGCCCCGGCCCTCGTTGGAGGGGAGAATGCCGTCGCAGATCATGAAGGTAGCCGCCCGGATATGGTCGGTGATGACCCGCAGGGATACATCCCGCTTATGGCTCTGACCATAGTAGGCGCCGGTGAGCTCAGAGACCTTGTGGGTAATGTTCATCACTGTGTCCACGTCGAACAGGGAGTCCACATCCTGGCACACCACGGCCAGGCGCTCCAGGCCCATACCGGTGTCGATGTTCTTCTGCTTGAGCTCTGTGTAGTTGTTGTGGCCGTCGTTATCGAACTGGGTGAACACGTTGTTCCAGATCTCGATATACCGGTCGCAGTCGCAGCCCACGGTACACCCGGGCTTGCCGCAGCCGTATTTCTCGCCCCGGTCGTAGTAGATCTCGGAGCAGGGACCGCAGGGGCCGGAGCCGTGCTCCCAGAAGTTGTCCTCCTTGCCGAAGCGGAAGA
>ERZ808246.2386-NODE-2386-length-11820-cov-3.208245_pt1 | contig 11820 bp, 10 predicted proteins | sample MGYA00521083_ERZ808246 | MGnify/ENA primary metagenome ERZ808246 (study PRJEB31516, sample SAMN03275577) | gut metagenome | biome: mammalia-associated habitat; material: feces | host: Papio cynocephalus | place: Kenya | collected 2012-07-07 ...
ATACATGTCTTTGCATGGGCGCCGGAATCACGATGGCGCAGGGCTTCCACTGGATCGACGGGGAAGGTACATGCTTTGGATTTGTAGGCGATTCGACCTTCTTTGCTTCCGGTATGACCGGCGTGGTAAATGCGGTGTATAACAACGCAGATATGATTCTCTGCGTGCTGGATAATTCGACAACGGCGATGACTGGACATCAGCCGCATCCAGGAATTGGACGGAATATGATGGGACAGTTTGTGGACAAGGTAGATATCGCGAAGGTGTTGGAAGGAATCGGTGTGCACAAGATTGTGACGGTCAATCCGTTAGACCTTGAGGCGTCGGTGGCTGCGGTGCAGGAATGTGCTGAGCTTCCGGGTGTGAAAGCGATTATCTTCAAGTCTCCGTGTATCGCGATTTCCAAGCCAGATGGCAAATGTCATATTTCGGAGAAATGCATCAACTGTAAGAAATGTATCCGTGAGATTGGCTGTCCGGCACTCATTACCGTGGATGGAAATGTGACGATCGATGAAAACTTATGTACCGGCTGCGGCTTGTGCAGTCAGATCTGTCCGGTTCACGCCATTGATGGCGGGGAACCAGTATCATCAGAAAAAGGAGGTGCCGCATCATGAACGAAGTGAATGATTTAAAATGGCACCGACGACCTGCCGCCGAGTGTAAGCGAGGGGGCAATACCATGAAAGGAGGTGCCACATCATGAATAAAGATATATTGATCTGTGGTGTCGGTGGACAGGGAACCGTGCTGGCATCCAAAATTATTGCGGCATCCGCGATGGATGAAGGTTCGGCAGTTCATTCGGCGGAGACGATCGGTATGGCACAGAGAGGTGGTTCGGTAACAAGCCATGTGCGAATCGGTGAGGCGTATGCACCGCTGATTCCACAGGGCGCGGCAGATATGATTCTGGCATTTGAGCCAGCAGAAGCTGTACGGAACTTAGGATATCTGAAAAAGGATGGAATCGTGATCGTGAACAGCGTACCGGTAAAGCCGGTGACGGAATCTTTGCAGGATACCGGATATGACGGCACAGAGATGATCGCATATCTGCAGAAGAAATGTAACTGTATCGTGATCGATGCAGAGAAGATCTGTGCACCGTTTGGCTCATCACGATATTTCAATATCGCCATTTTAGGTGTGGCAGTGGGAAGCGGACGGCTCGGAATCAGCAAGGAAACCGTGCTCGCGGAGATTGAGAAACGCGTGCCAGCAAAATATATAGAGACGAACAAAGCAGCATTTTTCGCAGGCTTTGAAGTTGGAAGCGGAAAGATCGTGTGACAGATAGAATCATGCACGATCCGTGGATACAGGAATCCATATTTAGAGGAGGAAACAACCATGAAATTAAGTGAGTTACAGTTGTCACAGGTAGACGCGCAGATCAAGCGTCTGGTTCAGACCGACAGCTATTACGGAAAGATTTATAAGGAAGCAGGGATTGACGGCGTATCCAGTCAGGAAGAGTTTGAGAAGCTTCCATTTTCCAGCAAGGCGGATCTTCGAAATGCATATCCGCTTGGGATTCAGGCAGTGCCAGATGAGGAGATTGTGCGAATCCATTCTTCTTCCGGTACGACAGGCAAGCCGGTTATTATTCCTTATACTGCAAAGGATGTCGATGATTGGGCGACGATGTTTGCACGCTGCTATGAGACCGCGGGAATCACGAAGAAGGATCGTATTCAGATCACACCGGGGTATGGACTCTGGACAGCCGGAATCGGATTTCAGGCTGGATGTGAGAAGCTTGGCGCAATGGCAGTGCCGATGGGACCGGGCAATACAGATAAGCAGATCCAGATGATGATCGACCTGAAGACAACCGTATTGACGGCGACGTCTTCGTATGCATTGCTTCTGGCAGAGGAGATCAACAAGCGTGGACTGCGCGATCAGATTCATTTGAAGAAGGGCGTGTTCGGCTCCGAGCGCTGGAGTGAGAAGATGCGTGAATATATTAAGCGTGAGCTTGGTATTCAGATCTATGATATCTATGGATTGACCGAGATCTATGGACCGGGTATCGGAATCAGCTGTGATGCGGATGACGGTATGCATTATTGGGATGATTATGTGTATATCGAGATTATCGATCCGAAGACCTTGCAGCCGGTACCGGATGGTGAAGAGGGCGAGATCGTAATTACGACACTTGTAAAGGAAGGCGCGCCGCTTCTGCGTTTCCGTACACATGATATTTCGAGAATTATTCCGGGTGAATGTCCATGTGGCAGAAAGTATCCGAGACTGGATATCATCAAAGGCCGTAGCGATGATATGTTCAAGGTACATGGCGTCAATATGTTCCCAAGTCAGGTGGAAGAGATTCTCGGCATGGTCGATGGTGTATCGAGCGAGTACAACATTAACATCGCACATGATGAGTCGCACAACCGCGACATTATCATGGTGACAGTCGAAGCGGAAGGCCGTGTGGACTTTGAGCAGACCGGACAGACGATCAGAAATCTGTTCAAGTCGAAGATGAGTGTCACACCGAAGATCAATGTTGTGCCGGTTGGCACATTGCCGCGAAGCGAGAAAAAGGCAAAGCGTGTGATCGATCACCGTGAGGTGTAGGGAAAATATCTGATTGACAATGATGAGTTATTTGTTATAATCACAACTAGATGGAGGGTCCTGCCAATCAGTGGACTTATGAAACAGAGTATCTCCGTTACGACGGGTACTGAAAAGGCTATGTTTATACATAGCCTTTATTTTTTCGGATGTATATAGTAAGATATTATTTAGATTGATAGCAGAAAAAAGGAGGGGCACAGATGCGAAATATTTTGATTGTCGTCGATATGCAGAATGACTTTGTAACAGGTGCACTTGCGTCGAACGATGCGCAGGCGATTCTGCCGCAAGTAAAGAAAAAAATCGAGGCGTATGATCGTGCAGGGAAGGAGATCATTTTCACGCGGGATACGCATGGAGAGGATTATATGCAGACAAATGAGGGAAAACATCTTCCGGTTCCGCATTGTATTAAGGGGACGGATGGATGGCAGATCTGCGCAGAACTTACCGATGGAATTTCTTCGGAATATAAGACAGTTGACAAGCCGACATTTGGTTTCCTGGGCTGGAAGGATGTCCTTGCGAGTGAGACTGCGGATGGCTCGGATCTTGATATTGAAATGATTGGTGTATGTACGGACATCTGTGTTGTTTCAAATGCCCTTTTGCTCAAAGCCTTGTACCCAGAGGCAACGGTGCGTGTGGATGCAGGCTGTTGTGCAGGCGTGACACCGGAGGCACATGAGGCAGCACTTGCAACGATGCGGTCCTGTCAGGTGGAGGTAATATAAAAAAGAGCAAGAATCAATTAAACCACCGCAAGAATATGATAAGAATTCACGAAAATCCATGTAAGATTCTAGTAAAATTATACAATTGCAATCAATAATAGTATGTGTTACTATTTTCATGCATAGTAAAGTTTATATGTGGCAAAACAGTCGAAAGATTGCGACGCAAAGCTATAGGGCCTGTAAGATGGCAGCCAGTTGCACGAACGTATATTAGAAGTATTGTCCTGTCATGTATAGCACAATGCTTCTTTTTTATTTGGTAAAGGCAGGGGATCGCATGGATCAGAAAATAAATGATAAATATAAAAAACAAGTTATGGATATGGATTCGATCTTTGCGAAACTGGCAATGATGAATCAGGCAGAAACAGAAGAAGAACTGAATGCCAGAATCCCAATGTTGTTAGAAGAGATCGGGAAATATACACACTCTGAACGGGTATATATTTTTGACTGGACATCGCCAGATCAGAAAAGTTATAGCAATACATTTGAATGGTGTCGTGACAGCAGAAATCCTTTGCAATATCGAAAGCAAAAAGAGGTCAGTGTACAGGAACTTCCGTATTGGCAGAAACGGTTTGAACAGGGCGAGAGCATTATGATTTCCAATTTAGAGGAAGCGCAGAATGAGATGCCGTTTGAATGTGATTTCCTTCGTCGTCAGGGAATCTATACAGAGATTGCAGTGCCTATCATCTCACATAATCGGTTAAATGGTTTTCTGGGTTTAGACAATCCAGAAACCGAATTCCTGGATATGGCAACGAAGCTGATGCAGGATGTTGGGGTGCATATCAGCTATATACGGGAGACGCAGAAGCTCATTCAGAAAGAACGCGATCAGATGAAGCTTATGGCACAGGCGCTGGAAGAGGCGCAGAAGGCAAATGCAGCGAAATCAGAGTTTTTATCCCGTATGTCCCATGATATCCGTACGCCGTTAAATGGTATTATCGGCATTATAGATATGAACGACCGGTGTCCGGAAGACGTGGAACAAATGAAAGTAAATCGTACCAGAGCAAAAACTGCAGCAAATTATCTGATGTCACTGCTCAATGATGTACTGGAAATGAGCAAGCTGCAGGATGGTTCGGTTGTGCTGATGCATGAAGAGTTTGACATCGTGGATATCATTACAGAGATGATCGCACTTGTGCAGGTGCGCGGAAAAGAGAAAAAAATTGAGATTGTGACGGAAATCGCGGATAATATGCGTCATTGCAAAGTGTATGGAAGTCCGGCACATGTGCGCCGGATATTGGTGAATCTGCTTACAAATGCAATCCAGTACAATCATTATGAGGGCATGGTGAAGTTCAAGGCGCGTGTTGCAATGGAGGATGCAGCTCGTATTGAGTATGAATTCATAGTCGAAGACAACGGCGTTGGAATGGAGGCAGACTTTATCGCGCATATTTTTGAACCGTTTGTGCAGGAAGCGATGGATGTGCGAAGCAATTATCAGGGAACCGGACTTGGCATGCCCATCACCAAGAATCTGCTGGATCTTATGGGGGGAAGTATCTATGTGGAAAGCCAGAAAAATGTGGGAAGTATCTTTACTGTTACAATTCCGTTTGAGAAGGTTGCCACAGATGCGTGTGAGGATTTCATGAAAATGGAAAATGGGATTCCGGATATTCAAGGCATGCAGATTCTGCTGGCGGAGGATAATGATCTGAACCGGGATATCGTGAAATTTATCTTAGAGGATGCAGGTGCAAATGTGTGTGCAGTCTCCGATGGACATCAGGCGGTCGATGCATATCTGGATGCACCGGAGAATACATACGATGTTATCCTGATGGATGTGATGATGCCGAACATTGACGGTCTGGAGGCAACGCGGATCATACGCGGGCAGAAACGCAAAGATGCACGGACGGTTGGCATCGTGGCGCTTACCGCGAATGCATTTACAGAGGATATGCGACGCACCAAGGCTGCCGGCATGAATGAGCATCTGACGAAGCCGCTGAATTCGGAGAAGATGCTAAGGACGATCGCAAGATACCGCAGATTTGGGATGCATGAAAAAGAATAAAGAACACGGGGATTGTGTCAGTGTAAAGGAAGTGGTTTTTGACGTATGACTGCTTCCTTTTTTGTTTTCAGTATAACGTGGGTTGTGGTATAATATAAACAGGTTATTTTGGAAGGGAGTTGTTACTATGAATTTATATGAGACAGATGCAGAATTTATGGAGCGCTTTGAGCGGTTTGCGTTCAAGGAGATTGTAAATGAGAATGGAATGAAGCTGGATGATGAGACACGGTATATGTCGATTCTCGCATCTCTGATTGGGTGTCAGGGCGTGGATGCATATAAGGTGATCGTGGCGAAAGCACTGGACAGTGGGCTATCGCCTGCGGAGATCAAGGAGATCGTGTATCAGTCCGTGGACTACCTTGGCATGGGCAGAGTCTGGCCATTTCTGGTTGCCACAAATGTAGTTATGGAAGCAAAGGGAATTGAGCTTCCTCTTCTGGATTCGACAAGAGCCAAGCAGAGCCGACTGGGTATGACCAAACAGGAACGGTTGGAGAAGTCTGCTTCGGATGAGTCAGAGCCTGCTGATGCAGGAAAGGAAACTGCTGAGGAGCAGAAGTTTGCAGAACAGGCAGGCATCTTCGAAGAGCATATGAAGGAAGTCTGGAAGGACAGTCATATTGATAAATGGCTCAAAGAGAACTATTTCGGTGACAGTTATCCGGGCAGTCGTCTGTCACTTGCAAAGCGCGAACTGATAACCTTCTGTTTCTTGTTTTCACAGGGAGGCTGTGATATGCAGGTGGTTGCGCATGCAAAGGGTAACATGAAGATCGGAAATGACAAGGAATTGTTGATGCGTGTAATCTCACAGAGCCTGCCATACATTGGCTATCCGAGATGCTTAAATGCGGTGAACTGTGTCAATGAAGCTGAACGACAGATGAAGCAGGAGTAAATGATGGCGAAGCAGGGAAGATATACAGCAAAAAAATCTAACTGTCCGATCTCCAAGAAATGTGGGGGTTGTCAATACATTGACAAGTCCTATGCAGAGCAGTTGAAGATTAAGACCGATCAGGTGAAGAAGCTGCTGGCTCCATATGGTTCCGTGGATGAAATTATCGGTATGAAAGAGCCATATCATTACCGGAACAAGGTCAATGCGGCATTCCAGCATAAGCGGAATGGCGAGATTCTGGCGGGTGTGTATGAAGAGGGTACGCACCGGGTATTGTCGGTGGACGATTGCAAGATCGAGAATCGTCTGGCACAGGAGATTGTGGAGACAATCCGCGGGTTGCTGCGTTCATTTAAGATTACGGTCTACAATGAAGATAGTGGGTATGGATTGCTGCGCCATGTGATGATCAGAACCGGACATGCGACTGGAGAAGTTATGGTTGTGCTTGTGACGGCGTCGCCGATCTTCCCATCGAAGAAGAATTTCGCGAAGGCACTTGTCAAGGCGCATCCGCAGATCACGACGATCGTGCAGAATATCAATGACAAGGATACAAGCATGGTGCTTGGCGAGCGGAATCAGGTGTTGTATGGCAGAGGATTTATCGAGGATAAGCTGTGTGGGAAGACCTTCAAGATCTCGCCGACGAGTTTCTATCAAGTGAATCCGGTGCAGACTGAGATCCTGTATAACAAGGCGATGGAATATGCAAGCCTTACCGGCGAAGAGGTTGTCGTGGACGCCTACTGCGGAACGGGTACGATCGGAATCGTGGCAAGCGACCATGCGAAGCAGGTGATCGGCGTCGAACTGAACAAGGCAGCTGCGAAGGATGCCATCACGAACGTGAAACGAAACGATTGTAAGAATGTCCGGATCTATGATGGCGATGCGGGTAAATTCATGGTTGGCATGGCAGAAGCCGGAATGGATGTGGATGTTGTATTCTTAGATCCGCCGCGAAGTGGCAGTACACCGGAGTTTTTCGATTCCGTCTGTAAGCTGGCACCGAAACGGATCGTATACATTTCCTGTGGACCGGAAAGTCTGGCGCGTGATCTGAAATACCTGAAGAGCAAGCGGATGTATCAGGTGGAGAAGATCGCACTTGTGGATTTATTTCCGTGGACGGAACATTGTGAGGCGGTGTGCCTGCTAAGTAGAGAAAGGAGTTCGTAGTTGGGGGGAATAGAATTACATGAGAATAAATGACAAATTCCCATTTGCTATGACCAAGAAATCGTTGGCTGCATATATCGTTTTTACAGTACTTATGGGACTATTTCTGTTTTTTGTCAGAGGAGATATGGTTGGAAAGTGTGCGGCATGTATTGTTTGTCCGATGCTCATTGTATATTTAATCTATGCGTATTGTAAAGAAAGCAAAGCAGATATGAAAGCGCATGAGACGAAAGCACAATATATGAATGGCAGCTATTTTGAAAGCTCTGGATGGCATGAGAAATATGTAGCCTATCTTAATGAGCACCCTTTTGAGAAACCTAAATATCAAAACATGAAACGGGATTTATTAAAAAGATTTCAAAGACGGGAATATCTTGTCAAAATGATATTGCAGTTGTTTCTAATATTTTGTACCTTGTGTCTTATTCCTTTAGGTCGTTATTATATGGCTGCCATAGGACTTTGTCTGTTCGGATTCTTGTTTTGGCTAGAATTTTCACTGTATATAGGAATGCCAGTACGGAAGTGGTTGAAGGGTGATATTGATTATGAGGAGCTTGAGGCGTCATATTTAAAAAGTCAAATGCTTTTCTATAAAACAAATGCATTAGCATTTGGAACTACACATTTACATGGATTCACAGAGAAAAAAATATATGCAATAGATTATCGGTTGGTGGAAGGAATATCAAGAAAAATAGTACGTCTTAAGAAGTATGAGGATGGAATTTATAATACGGAGGAGTATCAGCATTTTGCAGTTATTCATGTCAGACTGCCAAGAAGCGGAAACATTTACGATGTTGAGATCGAACTAAATGAGTTTCAGGTTCAAATGGCAATTGATAAGTTATCCACTTGCAAAATTGGTGAAGATTTGATAGGAAATCTTTCTGTAAACGAGCATAAAGCAAATGAATAAAAAAAGAAACGAGTGAGCCTTGCGTTGAAACGGCAACAAATGTAGGATATAACTATACTGATCTTATTATAGAATATACACCAGTTCAAAAGTTTTATTAAATTGAGGTAAGTAGACATTAGAGAAGCTATTCAAAATTATTTTGAAAAAACAAAGCAATATCCTAATTATTACGCAAATGAAGATTTTAGTGCTATTTGTGCTGATATAAAAAAAGAAATTGATGAGGGTGTATTTCTTGTTAAGAGGAAAGATGAAACAGATTTGTCTGTATTTGAAGAAAAATATGGATATACATTACCTACTGAAATAAATGATTATATAAATCTGTTTTGGCATCCTTGTATTAGAGGATATTGTAATACGAAAGAATCTATTGTATTATTTTCCGTTTTGAAAAAGGAAGGCGATTCAAGTGATGACATATTATTCTATAAAAATGGTTTGATTTCAATGGCTAAAGATTGGGAAGAGATGGGGGATATTAAAAAATTTATTCCTATAGGATGGCTTGGTTATTCTGGTAGATACGTTCTCTATGAAGTGAGTAGTCATAACATTCTTTTAGAAAATATGGATATAGATGGAGAAGTGGAAGATACGCCAATAGCTAATTCTCTAAAAGAACTTATTAACAATATGAGTGTTATAATTTAATTTTGGAATAATTAGGAACAAAGTTATGGCGAAATATTATTTGACAAAAATCATTTATAATGGATTGGAGCGGTGATATGGCGGACAAAATTGGAACAGGTGAATGTGGGGAAATTCTCATATACCAGACAGATAATGGGCAGACAAATATAGAAGTTAAAATAGAAGATGATACAGTATGGCTGACACAACAGCAGATGTCAGAATTATTTCAAACTTCTCGAACAAATGTAGTAGAACATATTAAGCATATTTATGAGGAGGGTGAATTAGACGAAATTTCAACCTGTCGGAATTTCCGACAGGTTCGAAAAGAAGGAAATCGTGAGGTGACAAGGCAGATTCCTCATTATAATCTTGATATGATAATATCTCTTGGATATCGAATTAAATCAGTGATTGCAACAAGATTTAGACAGTGGGCGACACAGAGATTAAAAGAATACATGATTAAGGGGTTTACGATAGATGATGAGCGACTGAAAGGTAATGGTGGAGGAAATTATTGGAAAGAATTACTGGATAGAATCAGGGATATCAGATCTTCAGAAAAGGTATTGTATCGTCAGGTGCTTGATTTATATGCGACGAGTGTAGATTACAATCCACATAGTGAGGAGTCTGTTAGGTTTTTTAAAATTGTTCAGAATAAACTTCACTATGCAGCGCATGGTCATACTGCGGCAGAGGTTATATATCAACGTGCTGATGCACAAAAACCATTTATGGGACTTACTTCATTTGCCGGAGAATTACCAGCATTAAAGGATATAGGAATTGCAAAGAATTATCTTGAAGAAAATGAACTCAAAGTATTAAACAATCTTGTTTCTGGTTATTTTGATCTTGCTGAAATTAATGCAATTGAGCATAAGCCAATGTATATGGATGATTATGTAAAGCAGCTGGATAGTGTGTTGTCATCAGGAAATAGAAAACTTTTAACTGGAGCTGGTTCTGTAAGTCATAAACAGGCATTGGAGAAAGCAAAGTCAGAATACAGAAAATATCAGGAGATTACTTTGACGCCAGTCGAAAAAGCATATCTTGAAAGCATTAAAGAGGTTTCCAAAGAAGTAAAAAGGAGATAACATCTGATGGAAAAACATCAGAAATGTTATATATACAACAGTTTCCACTTCCATGCAGGTAGATGGTTACAGTCTGGATGCACAAAAGGACAAGCTTAAGAAATACGCAGATTATCAGGAAATTATGATTTTCGTAAATAAAAATATTGAAAAAGTGTCACCACTGGTGACACAATTGAGTTGGACGAAACTGTTTCTGAGAGGAATAAAACGGGCATGGTAATCCCTCTGAATCACAGAAAAAACTGTGATCCAGAGGGATTTTTTTGTTATGGCGACGAGGAAAATGCACGCATTTATGCGGTGCATTTGACGACCGCTAATCAGAGCAAGATGCGCAGAGCGCATCTTGTCTCTGTTTTCATGTCAGAAAAAACATCAAAATAGTATCCAAAACCTTTGCTTACGCGCTGATAACGTTTTCACGATATTGCAGGTAAGAACGCTGCAATATATGGCAAATGGCGTGCAAAACGCCTGAAATATTCAGGATAAAGCCTAATATGAGGCTCTGGGAGCAACTGCGAGAAAACGTTTTCACGCATAGGTTTTGAATTTATCAGATTATGCGTTTATATTGCATACATACCCGATAGCAAAACCGGGAAAACAAAAAGACAAATCAAAGGAGGAAGAAGACATGAGAAAGAAATTTATTACTTTACTGACAGTGGCAGCACTTGGATTAGGAGTTCTTACAGGATGCGGATCTGGCAGGAGTACAGACAATACATCAACATCACAGACAGATACAGCAAAGAGTGTGGAGATCACGAATGTGTCCTATGATCCTACCAGAGAATTGTATGCGGCGTACAATGAGTTATTTGCAACACACTGGAAGGAAGAGAAGGGACAGGACGTATCGGTGGTGCAGTCCCATGGCGGTTCCGGCAAGCAGGCACTGGAGGTTGCAAATGGACTTCAGGCAGACGTTGTCACACTGGCACTGGAGGGCGATGTGGATGCAGTCAAGGATGCAGGGCTTATAGAAGAGGGATACACAAGCGAGTTCCCGCTCGACAGTTCCCCGTACACCTCAACGATCGTGTTCCTTGTCAGAAAGGGAAATCCAAAGAACATTCAGGACTGGGATGATCTCATTCAGGATGGCGTTGGCGTCATAACGCCGAACCCTAAAACCTCTGGCGGCGCAAGATGGAACTATCTTGCAGCCTGGTATTATTTTGAGAGTCAGGGCGAATCCGAAGACGAGATCGAGCAGAATATGAAGAAGCTTTATGAGAACGTTCTCGTTCTTGATTCAGGAGCAAGAGGGGCAACAACATCCTTTGTGGAAAATGGTCAGGGCGATGTACTCCTTGCATGGGAAAATGAAGCATTTCTCTCGCTGGATGAACATCCGGGCGAATATGAGATTGTTGTTCCGTCGGTTTCCATCCTGTGCCAGCCAACGGTTGCAGTCGTTGACGAAGTCGTAGACAAGCGGGGGACAAGAGACGTTGCCACAGAGTATCTGAACTATCTGTATTCCGATGAGGCACAGAAGCTTGAGGCTGAGTGGTACTATCGTCCGTCAAATGATGAGATCTTAAAGCAGTTTGAATACGCGGGTGACAGCAATACGATCACAGAGCTTCCGAAGGATGGAAAATGGATCATCACAAACGTAGATCTTACGGACATCAGCCATTTTGGCGGCT
>ERZ808246.2387-NODE-2387-length-11819-cov-2.977134_pt1 | contig 11819 bp, 9 predicted proteins | sample MGYA00521083_ERZ808246 | MGnify/ENA primary metagenome ERZ808246 (study PRJEB31516, sample SAMN03275577) | gut metagenome | biome: mammalia-associated habitat; material: feces | host: Papio cynocephalus | place: Kenya | collected 2012-07-07 ...
ATACGCGAACTAAAATAAAATTTAAGATGAAATCATTTATCACTATACGTCCAATCTTTAATATTCAAAAAATCCTCCCTATCAAAGACAAGTCCTCTTTGCCTAAGTAATTTCTCTTTAACGTGTCTAGAAATGGATTTGATTAGATTTGATGGGTATTCGCCTATATAACTGTTCTTGTTTTTCGTAATGATGCAAACGTTTCTTTTTCCCTTTGATAGATAGCGATCCAAAAGATAAGCATCAATAATCTCATAATTATCATCTAGATTAACATTATGGTCTTTCTTAAAAATGGCAATCATGTAATCAATAATTAATTCAGCTAGCCTAGGATCTATTTTGTTTTCCAAAGAAACTATTTTATTAATAACATCATCAATGGACGTTGCCCCATAGCATCTATAACCAATAGTTGGGTCTACTTTTATATAGCCTGAAGTCAAGTTATATTTTGCTAAGTTAATTTTTGTATCCAAATAAACCATGAAATTCAAAGTGGGATTAGTATAACAAAGCGGATACATACTCCTACTAGGTTTATGGCAAAAAGGACAAACATAATCAAAAAGGATGCCTGAAAGCAAAAGTGCTCTTTCCGAAGGATCAAAAAGACTATTGATTGTAGTAATTTCATTACGATCGAATTCTTTGCCGCATGTAGAGCAAGAGTGCTTAATTAATTCAATTGTAGCCATGACTCTATTTTAGCAAATATTAACAAAAATTTAGAATCATAAGGCAAAGAAAAAATCCCTCTAATTGTAAGAGGGATTTAGTTTAATAGGTTCTTAATTAAGCTCTTCTTTTTCTATAGAATGTATATCCTGCAACTGAAGCAATTAAGATTAAGGACATGCAAACGATAACAATCATGGAATTATTATTTGAAGAAGATGAGATTGAGAAAAGTCCTGTGCCTGTATCTGCAACAGCGGCCCAAGCATCGAATCTAGCTTTCATATCTTTATAGCCATCTAATGTATCAAACATCTTCTTTTGGTTTTCACTTAATTTTCCATAAGCTTCTTTAGCGGATAGATACCAACCTTCAGAAGAACACTTTCCAGTGCCAGAATCTGTAGTTTCAATCTCTGGATGCATGAAGTTAGTAACAAAAGCATCAACGGCATCGACATCAGCGGATTCGACTTTACTCATATCAGGAAGCATTGATAATTGAGGATTATTATACCAACCAAGAGGTAATGTAAATTTAATGGTCGCAATTGTGCCAGCTTTAGCAACAAAAGTGTTCCAGTTAGATGCAATGGCTTCAGCAACGGCTGCTTTTGTATAAACAAAGATAGAATTTCCGTTAGTTAAGTTCAAAGTTAATTTAACATCGCTAGAAGCGAATTTACTAGCAGTTTTTAATTTCCCTTCAGCGACAAAGATAGCAGAGTCTAATCCTTTTAAATCAGTAGCAGATGTCTTTTCCAAAATGGTTGGAGTAGGAATATTCCCATCGCCCAAAACTTCAAGAGTGTCAATAGATGTTAATTCCGCTAGACCGTTAAAATCAGTCAATTTCCCACTTACTTTTACAATTTTTCCTAAAGAAATCGACTTAACTTGAGTAGCGTTTAATCCAAATAGGAGAATAGCGGCAGTTTCGTCTTGAATAGTGACTATGTTTTGAGCCGTATCAATAGAAGTAACAACACCTTTTACAGTAACTGATTGAGTTGCGGCCCTAGCAGCCTTAATAGTCCAGTTTGCGGTAATTGAAATAGTAGCAAATTTAGTGGCATCTGAAACGGAAGTTGCCTTAATAAGGACAGTACCTTCAGCTAAAGCCTTAACATTTCCTTCTTCATCAACAGAACATATGGCTTCGTCTTCTGAAGACCAAGTGACGCTTTGATTGGCATTTGAAGGTTCAACGGTAGCGGATAATTTTAAGGTATCGCCAATTGCCATTGTAGCAGAACTACCATTTGAGATAGTGATGCCAGTAATAGCTACCTTAGGCATAACGGTAACTTCAAAAGAAGCGCTAGCGATTTCAGCTCCATCACGTGTTGCTTTAGCAGTAACGGTGACAGTTGTATTTTCACTTACTTTGCTAGCTACATAATAGCCGGTATTTTCATCAACAAGTAAGACATTGTCATTAGAAGAAGCCCATGTAATTGTATCGGTATCTAAAATAGCGGTTTTCTTTATAACGAATGTTCCGTCAGATTCTTCGTCGATTGTAGAAAGATTAGAGTCATCGAATTGGATAGATGGATTTTCAATAGTATTTAATTTATATAAAGAAACGGGCTTTTGTGCGGTATAACTCTTAGACTTATAATAGCGAAACCTAGTTTGATCTCTGCTTGAGTTATAACGCAGGAAAGCACCACCGGAACTTTTAATATCAGCAGATCCATCGGAATAAACCGAAATATCATTAGTTAGCTTAGTTAATTTTGCATCCAAACCATTACTATTGGCGGTCTTGCCAATGTAATAACCGCTTGCGGATTTCAATGTATTGGCAGATTTGGAATATTCAAAAATAGACTTTTCCAATTCGTCAGTCCAACTAATCGAGTTATCCTCTTTGTCAATAGTAACTTTTACTGAGTTACTGACTACATCAAGAGTAGGTAAACTACCATCAAAGGCAACTTCGCCTGCTTCGTAAACAATCAAATACTTTCCATCGCTTAGGTTAGAATCCGACGTTACTTTAACAAATTTTTCTCCACTAGCCGCGATAGTTTCATTAGAAATTAAATTTGTTTGTAGCAACAAACCTCCACATAAAGAAATGGTGCTTAAAAAAGATGTTAGCAATAATATTTTTCCTTTTTTCACTTTCTATCCCCCCATTATTTTTGTGATTATTTTTTTGCCTTTCGAATTCTCTGCTTTTCATTGACAATAAATTAAATAAAAAAAGACAAAGGGCAGAGAATGATTTACGGATATGTAAGAGTATCAACAGATAAACAAGTCGTGGATAATCAACATTTTGAGATATCAACATTTTGTGAGAAGAAAAACATTTATATAGATAAGTGGATTGAAGAATCGATATCAGGTACTAAATCCTATGAAGAAAGAGGCTTGGGAAAAATATTAAGAAAATGTAAAAAAGGCGACATTTTAATTTGTACTGAGATATCTAGACTAGGAAGATCATTATTCATGATTATGGATATATTAAATATATGCATGAAAAAAGGGGCACAAGTATGGACAATTAAGGAAGGATATAGGCTAGGGGAAGATATTCAATCAAAGGTATTAGCTTTTGCCTTTGGGTTAAGTGCAGAAATAGAAAGGAATTTAATTAGCCAAAGGACGAAAGAATCCTTGGCTAGACTTAAAGCAGAAGGCAAAAGGCTAGGTAGACCCCTTGGCTCAAAAAACAAAAAGAATAAACTGGAAGGAAAAGAAGAGGAAATAGTAAGGCTAATTAATTTAAATATCCCTATTAAAAAGATAAGCAAAAAGATGCGTGTTCATCCAAATACAATGACAAAATATTTAAAATTATTAATGCCTGAAAAATACGCAAAATTATGCAAATAATACTCTTAATCAAGAAAATGTAAACGGTTTCTATGTTGCCTAAGTATATACATAATGGTAACATAATTTACGTTGTTCAAAAGGTGTTTTGAGTTTGTTCTTAGTAGTGTTGACAATTCAAACTCATTCCTTGCTTAAATAGCGGAACAACAAATCCCAAATATAAGGGGGGATAGAAATTAATGAAAGCAAAAAACATCTTCGTTTTATCTTCGTTGGCATTATTAGGGTTAGCTGTTGCGACTGCAAGCATTAAAAGCAATAATCCGTTAGAAACAAAAGCTGGAGCATCGCACATAGTTCAATTCGGGCCAAGTTACAATTCAGAGAAAATTGGCAGTTACACGAATTCTTGGTCAGTCAATTGCGATGGAATCAAATATAATTTAGAAAATTGGAATAACAATAATAACGAATGGGATTATGTAAAAGCAGGTTCAAAAAAAGACACCTCAGTGGCTACATTTTCTACAACCGCGACCTTTGCTAATCCCATAGAGAATATAGTGTTTACATTCGATACATGGAATACTTCGAATGTGAGTTCCACGACTTTATATACCGCAACAGATTCTTCCTTCAAGGAAAATTTAAATTCAAAATCTTTGTCTTTCAAGCAAGGCGATAATACAGTAGAAATCAATAATCCTACTTCTGATTTATTTTATAAGCTTGAAATATCTATTAAGAAAAGCAAGAATGGAATAATCCAATTATCAAAAGTTATTTTTAATGAGGTGAATCAATCGCTTTTGGCTCCAACAAATTTATCATTTGATAATTCTTCCAAAACCTTAACCTGGGATGCCGTAGAAAATGCCGATTCATATGAATTAACGGTTATGGATGAGACAACAATGGATGATAAAGTCTATACCACTACCACTAATTCGTATGATTTTAGTTCTTTTGCAGATGATACACATTATGTTTCAATAGTAGCAAAAGATTCGACAGGCAATTATTCAAACAGTGTTGCTAGCGATACTACAATAACAATTCAAACTTCCGGACCAAAATTAACTTCCATTACATATGAAGGGACTCCAAAAACCCAGTATGTAGGCAAAGCGTTTGATTACGAAGGCTTAACATTTACTCCACATTACGATGCGGAAAATCCAAACCCAGAAGAAATATTAGGGAGTGACATTAATTGGCCAGACTTAACCGAAAACATGACTTCAATCACAGGAACATATCGTGGAATAGACATAACTATTAATCCTATAGAAGTCAAAACCGATGTCATCGAATCTATTGCAATTAGCGGGGATATGACAAACAAGAATTATGTTACCGGACAAGAATCATTTGACAGCACAGGTTTAATTGTAACTGGGACTTATTCTAGTGGCGAAACAAAAGACGTAACGAGCGAGTCAACTTTCACGTTTGAAAAAACTCCAGGGGAAGTTGGAGCTACTACAGGAACTTCAATTAAGGTAAACGCTGAATACAATGGTTTAACTGCATCGAAAATGATAAACGATATCATGATTTCTGAAGCTATTGTTGACACAATTACATCTAATGATTTAAGTCAAAGTGGCACAGGTTACCAACAATTCAACGACATAAAGAAAAATGATGCAATTTATTCTGGAATTGCTATCAAAAATAGCGACTATATACAGTTAAATAATAAATATAACGCTGGAATTTATAGTAAAAAACAAGGCGGCATAATTAAAAAAATAAATGTAGAATGGTCGAAAGGAACAAATTCGCTTGATATATATTGCAAAAATACTCCTTATTCAAAAGGTGCCGACTTATATGGGAGCAAAGAACAGCAAGGAACAAAAATCGGTTCATTAAAAAGCGGCTCGAACACAGAACTTGATATCGAAGGCAACTACCACTTTATTGGTCTAAGGTCGAATGAAGGCGCTTTATACATAAAGTCCATCACAATTACCTATGTTTCAGACACCGCAGCCACATTAGCCGAATACATAATGGAAAACAACACTGATGGCCAATGCACAACCAAATTCCCAGTCGCTAATGACATTTATCAAATGTTAAACGAGGAGGAAAAAGCCAAATTTGTTTCCTCTACTTCTATTGAAACAATTGCTAATGCTGTGGCTAGATATGAAGCTTGGGCGATCTCACTTAACGTTACAAACCCATATGAAGCCTATAATGCCACTAGTGGAGCTTTAATTAGCGCCAAGCAAGATAAAAACACCATTATTTATACTTGCTTATTCGGAGTTATATCAATAGCAACTATTGCTGGATTTTGTCTTCTTAAAAGAAAGAAAGCTTAATTAAAAACAACTAAAGCGGGTGATTGATATCATCCGTTTTTTTGATATAGAGAAACGGTAGGCTGAAATAAGTTTTATGCATATTGCCTTAAAGGCAAAGCAAGGGTATAGTATCTTTTGGAGCGATTTTTTATGAATAAAAAAACAAATACATTATTAGGATTAGCTAGTGCTATATTGGCCATAGTTGCCATTTTTGTCTTATTTTCCACTGCTTTTGGGAATGAAGCTGGCGATCCTTCGGTCAGGGGAAACGTTTTTGGGATCATGTTCGGAACAGGGGAAACGAATAGAAATCTTGTCCCTGGCTTGATCGCGGCTTTTGCATTATTGCTTGCAGGAACTCTTACTTCCTTAATTACTGCCTTAATCAAAGGAAAAGGAGCAATGATTGGATTTGCTTTGACGTTAGTTTTATTAGGAGTTGCCGGTACTTTGTTTATATTAGGGCCCTCATTTTATATCTCTAGTAACTATGTTACCTCGGATTTAAAAGATCAAATTAGTTTAGGGACTGGCTTAATTTGCGCCGTTACATTCTCTTATGCCGGTGCACTTTTATCCTTATATGGTGCTTATTCTTCCTTTAAAAACTAATTAAATATTTATTAATGGAAAAGTCCTAGATTTCTCTAGGGCTTTTCTTTTTAACAATAAATCATCAAATAAAAGACATTATCGTTACCTAAGCAATAATTTAAGGTAATCTTATCTTTTGTTGCACTATAAGTGTCTAGGCTATCCTCTTTTGATAACGTATATCCTAATTTAAGGCATTCGTTGTTATATAGATTAATTAAATCCTTTCTATCTTCTAAATCTATATATCCATATACACAGCCATAGCCAGTATAAAAATAAGATTGATAAAAGGAATACTCTTTGCTTACTTTAAAAGAAGGAACCAAAGAAGAGTCAAGATCTTTATTTACGCTAACTAGTTTATCCTTAGGGAAGAGGTAATCTTGATAATATCCACCCGCTTCTACCTTTTTCGCTTCTAAAGTAAAAACGCCATCAGAATAATAAAAGCATGCATCGATGCTATCTAATCCATAATCGGAAGAAAAAGAATATTTTAAAGTATGTTTATTTTCTTTCTTGTCTATATCAATGGAAGAAACATCTATTTTAAAGCCCAAATCCAATAAGGCAGAAAAGTATTCATCGCAATAATCATCCGCAACGAAATCCATAACCTTAAAAACATAATTAGACTCATCCTTATAAGAAAAATCTGCATAGGTATTTGTAAAACCCTTCGGGATAGGAAAAGAGATAGAAGTAGAAGAAGTAACTTTTTTCATATTGGCTAAAGTAACATTATTCCAAGAGAATAAAGTATCTAGGCTAGATTGACTGTTTGAACATGTTTCTTCACTTGATAAAGAGCTATTACTAGAAGATAAAAAGGTATCGTTAGTAGAACCTAGAGAAGATAAAACATTAGACGAATTAAAAGAACAGCTAGACAAAAGCAAGCCAGGAAATACTAATAATATTTTATTCATATAATCAAGCAACCCTAGAAGCTATATATGAAGGAATTTGCTCAAATGGTATCCCTAAAGCAAGGGATAATTCTCCATAAATAATAGGCTCGACCCTATGGACGAATTGACCATCCATGGAATTTAAATGCCCATCCCTTTGCTTTCTTTGCTTCGCCCCCACTAGCAATGGAGCCATAACGGCTATATCGCCTAAAGAAAGAGCCTCTTCGTAAGATAACTTTCTTTTCTTCGAATCGACAATGTAATGATTTATGTCATCCCTAGGCCAACTAGAAACAATAATTTCAGCATCTTCTTTTTTTATGGGCAGCCTCAACGAAATTGGATTAGAAAGAGGAACCCTAACAATATTTCCTTTATCTTCGCCAAATAAAGGAGACAAAACATAATATAGATTACCGGAATCGTCGCCAGAAAGAGGGGAAATATCATTGATCTTACAAATCCCGCAGTGAATGTGAAATACGTAATCGCCTATATGGAAATTTGCCATATTTTTCCTCTTTCCTTTCGAATTAATTTTAATTTATTTCTAATTGATTATATAGGAAAATTGCCTTTTTATCTAGCAAAAAAAGAAAAATTTAATATAGATAAACAATACTAAGTTAGCACAATTTGCTATATTTTTTACTTAAAAAAATCTTAATATATTCCCTATAAAAAAGGATAATATTACAGGTAATATTAGGAGAAAAAAATGGATGTAGTCAAATTAATGCCGGCAATAAAAGATTATATATGGTCAGGAACAAAACTAGCCAAAATGGGAAAGCAATCCCCAAATGGAAAAATAGCCGAGACTTGGGAACTTTCTTTCTTAAATGATGGACCTTCGATAATTGCAAATGGGATAAATAAAGGAAAATGCTTAAAAGATGTCGCTACAAAAGAAGATATAGGAAGCATCCCTTCTTCTTTTCCTATGTTTCCTGTCTTGATTAAGCTAATCGACGCAGGTAGCAATTTATCAGTCCAAGTCCATCCTAGCGATTCTTACGCATTAAAAAACGAAAACCAATTCGGCAAAACCGAAATGTGGCATGTTCTTGAAGCCGATAAGGGGTGTGGTTTATATGTGGGTTTAAAACAAGATTATACAAAAGTAGACATAGAAAAAGCCTTAAAGGAAGGCCATATACTAGACCTATTGAATTTCTTTGAAGTAAAAGCAGGCGATACTTATTTTATCCCTAGCGGAACAATACATGCGATTGGAAAAGGAGTTACCTTAATTGAAATTCAGCAAAGCTCAACCTTAACATATCGTCTATATGATTATGACCGTGTTGATAAAAACGGGAAGAAAAGGGAACTCCATATCGAAAAGGCTTTGAAAGTAATCGATACAAATAAATATAAGAAAATAGAATTCGAGAATAATTGCATCGGCAGTTGCAAATATTTCTCTAGTTACCGTAATTCTTTTAATGGCGAAGAGGAAATTGAAAATGATGAAACTAGTTTTTCTTCCATTACTTTTCTAGAAGGGGAAGGATTAGTTAACGATATCCCCTATAAAAAACTAGATACTTTCTTTATTCCAGCGAATAAAAAAGCAGCCTTAAAAGGGAATGGTATTTATATATTGACTAAGTTAGTTAAATAATTTAATTAAAAAAGAAGCCTTTTGATAAATTGGCTTCTTTTATTTTTATTCAAAATCTACTTCCGCAATATTTATATCCATCCCAGAAATAGGGACAAAATTATCGTTAGAATGGCATTTTGGACAAGTACGGTCATTTTCCTTAACTAAGAATACTTCGCCGCAATTTAAGCATTTGCCTTTGCAAGGAATATTAACTAATTTCAGCTTAGTGTCTTTAAATTCCGTCTCTTTTTTAGCAATTTCGAAGCATTCTTCTAAATAAGAAGAAACAACCATGGAGGCTTCTCCTACTTCTAAGGTAACGCTTAGCAAAGGGGAAGATATTTCATTTTGCTTAATGATATCGCGTAAGGTATCAAACATACCATACACGATCCCCATTTCATGCATTAACGAAGTGTCTCCTTGCTTGTCTTTTGATTATCGATATCATCTTTATTGATGGACTTAGGCTTGCCTTTGCCAGTAAAGACTATTTTAAGGTTACGGGCAAGGATATGTCCAAGGTTAGAGGTAGTTGTTTGAGAGTAAGGAGTCCCCACTGCATCAAATCTTCTTTTTAAATGAATGGCATCGAATTTGCATCTAGTCGTGCAAAGACCGCAGCCAACACACATCGTTTCATCAACATAAGTACGACCGCATTTTAAGCATCTTGATGCTTCTTTCTTAACTTGTTCCTCGCTATAAATGCCACGATTATCTTTCATCTTGTCATCTATTTTGATAAGACCAGGTTCTTGACGTGGGGTATTATCAAAACCAACCACGTCGATATTATCCTTATCTAGTTCATATTCGGCTAAATATGGATTTTGGAATCTTCCAATCAATAACGATTGTCCTTGATGGACATGACGGTGCATCGATTCAGCCCCTTCTTTAGCGGAAGCAATGGCGTCAATTGCAAACCTAGTACCGTGATAGACGTCCCCTCCAACAAAGATATCTGGGTCTTTGCTTTGATAGGTAAGAGGATCAGCTTCAATACGGTTTCCTTTTGTTAAGGTAGCCTTTGTCCCTTTTAACAAATCGCCATAAACGAAAGATTGTCCGATGGCAGAAAGGAAATAAGAAACATCTAATTCAAGCAAATCATTTTCATCATATTTTGGGTTGAAACGATGATTCTCGTCAAATACGCTTAAGCATTTCTTTAAAATGGCTTTTTCAAGTTTGCCATCCTTAAGAACAAATTCCTTGACCCCATACCCGTTATGGATAACTATCCCTTCTTCTTCGGCTTCTAATATTTCTTCTTTTGAGGCAGTCATTATGTCTCTAGTTTCTAGACAATATAAATCAACTTTGCTTGCCCCACTTCTTAAGGCAGTCCTAGCAACGTCAATGGCTACGTTTCCTCCACCCATAATGGCAACGTTTCCAGAAAGTGGTTTTTGCTTTCCTAAATTGACATCACGTAAGAAATCAATGCCAGAAAGGATATTCTCTCCTTCCTCTCCAGGAACATTAAGTTTTCTACCGCCTTGGGCGCCAATGGCAATATAGAAGGCTTCATAGCCTTGCTTTTTAAGTTCTTCGATTGTAACGTCTTTGCCAACTTCGACACCGGTTTTGAATTCAACGCCCATATCCTTAATTACTTCTATTTCGGCATTGACGACATCTTTTTCAAGACGGAAGGAAGGAATACCCAAAGTAAGCATGCCACCAAGCTTTTCTTCTTTTTCAAACACGGTAACCGAATATCCCATCTCGGCAAGATAGAAAGCAGCGGTAAGCCCAGCTGGGCCAGCTCCGATTATAGCCATTTTATGATGATGGTATTCAGGATGGGCAACTCTAGGAAGTTGACGTTTCTTTGCATCTAGATCAAGTTGAGCGACAAATTTTTTAACATCATCAATAGCAACAGGTGTCTTATCGCCAATTGAATTCCTAGTACAGGCAAGTTCGCATCTTTTATTGCAAACGCGACCGCAGACGGCTGGGAAAGGATTCTTTTTCTTAATTAAATCCAAAGCTTCTTGATATCTTCCTTCTTTGGCTAATTCTAGATATCCTTCAATAGCTATATGGGCAGGGCAAGCAACTTTACAAGGCGCAGTGCCTGTTTCATCGAGGATCATTTGTTTGTTGTAGCGGAAATTAGGATTCCATTTATCTGCACCCCACTTATGATCGAAAGCATGCAACGGGGTATCGATTTTAATTTCCTTTTTATTTTTTAGTCTTTCGCCTAAATGTAAAGCGTTCATTGGGCATACTTCAACGCATTCGCCGCAAGCTACGCATTTATCAGGGTCAATACTAGACAAATAATTTGAACGAACCATGGTAGCGGTATGGAAATATTCACCCGTTCTAAGCGAGAAGCAAGAACAGCCACAGCAATTGCACATTGCATGCGTACGGCCAACTCCATCAATATTTGGCATTTCATGCATCAAACCATTGTCTTCGGCCTTTTTCATAATGGCAAAAGCTTCGTCACGGCTAATTTTTCTAGCTTTTCCAGCCATGATAAATCCACGGGCTGGCGTACCAATTTGAATGCACATATCTTCTTCTAGATGGCCACATCCTTCGCCCATTATTCTTCTAGAGACTCTACAAGAACAAGGAGCCACGGAATAAGTTTCATTGTCATCTGGGAAATAGTGAGAAATCCTTTCATGCTCTTCTACCCCTTCTATGCCTTCAAGGGCACTTTCGATAGGAATGACTCTCATAACGCCATGGCCAACTTTTAAGTTTCCGGCAAGTGGAATGATACGTTTTATTGTATATTCAGAGAAAGCTTCTGGAATTTGAGGGAATTGCTCGGCTAGCTTTACATTATCGACTAAGGATTCCAAAATCCCTGGAACGAAAATCGTAAAATGATAGGTACGGCCGGGATTCCCATCTTTATCGGGGTGA
>ERZ808246.2388-NODE-2388-length-11816-cov-4.417822_pt1 | contig 11816 bp, 11 predicted proteins | sample MGYA00521083_ERZ808246 | MGnify/ENA primary metagenome ERZ808246 (study PRJEB31516, sample SAMN03275577) | gut metagenome | biome: mammalia-associated habitat; material: feces | host: Papio cynocephalus | place: Kenya | collected 2012-07-07 ...
ATATTATCATTTTGGAGTGAATTTTGAGGTTTACACAAAATGAGGGATTGCCCCGCGGTTTGCACGCATAAAAAATCCCTTTAAAGGCTATGCCTTTAAAGGGATTTTTATTAGTTTACACTGAAATTGTATGACGGAAGCTCGCCCGAATCGTCAGGAGTCGGAGTTGTTCCCTGCTGTGCCGGTGCTGTCGGCGTTGCGGCAGGTCTCGGCGTGGGAGCCGGTGTCGGAGACGGAGTGGGCTTTGGCGTCGGTGTCGGCGTGGGACTCGGCGTCGGGGAAGGTGAGGGAGAAGGCGTTGCAAGCTGTAACTGCTCTATAAGAGCGTTTCTCTCTCGTTCCGTAATATTCTTTAATGAGTCCAGAAGCCGCATAGACAGCGCTATATGAGCCTCCTCGATGCGTTCTGAGTACTTTTCGGGGATATTGTCGTATACTTCCTCAAGCGCATCTTTTATGTTTATGTTTTTATTTACATAAAAACGCATATTATCTTCGCTTTCCGCATTTTTTTCAATTGTGTTGATTGCGGTGCTCAATACTTCTCTTTCATGTCTTTCCAGGAACGAAAGTGCAAGAACGTTTCGTTTTTGTGAATAATCAATCAGTATTTCAATCAGAATATCATCGGGATTTTCCGCATCGAGATATTTTGCATATGCGTCATAAAAGCCGAGAACATCCTTGTGAGCTTTTGAAAGAAAGGCGTTCTTATTGGTACAGTCGGAACAGTTCTTTACAAGGAGATACAGGTCCTGATAGAATTTCTTTTCAATCTGCTTGTTTATCTCCATACGCTGTTCGTAGCAGGCTCTTGCCAGCTTTGTTTCCTTAATATCCGATGATTTGAAGTTTGAAGCGTTAAGCACATTGTAGCTTTTAATATACAAATCACATGCGCTGAGCTGTAAATCATAAATATCATCATCAGCATCGCTGAGTGAGGTATATTTTTCTTTCGGAACATCAGTCAGTTCGATATTAACTTGTGTATTGCGTATTCTTTTATATGTATCACTGCTTTTACTGCCGCAGCCGCAGAGCGCAAACAGCGATCCGACACATAATAAACCTATTAAAAAGCGTTTCAATGAAAATACCTCTTTCTGTTACTGTGTTTTTCCGGCTGTATCCTGCTGTGAGGACTTGTCGTCCTTTTTCTGATTTTTCAAAGGATCGACACCGTAGCGATAGTTATAGCGGTAATTGTAACGGTAGTTGTAGCGATAATTGTAATTATAGCGGTAACGGTATCTTCCGTAACGTTTCTGATAAATTCCGTAATTAATATTAACGGGACTTGAATCGTTAAGGAAAAATCCGAGTATTTTTGAATTGGCAATCTTTAAAAGATTGATTGCGTGTTCAAGATTTTCGTGTGTTGTGTATCCCTCACGTACGACGATTACCATACCGGTAACATAACGTGAAAGCGCAACGGCGTCCGTAACCACCGATGCGGGGGGAGTGTCAATAAACACATAGTCATACTTCGGTCCCACTTCCTTAAGAAAAGCCTCCATTGCCTCGGATGCCAAAAGCTCCGCAGGGTTGGGGGGGATAGAACCCGAAGCCAGTAAATCCATATTGGGGCGGATGTCACGGTAAACGACATCGTCGAATTTTGCCTGCATCGAAAGCACAGTTGACAAACCGTTTGTCTTAACAACGCCGAGATACTGATGCATACGTGGCTTTCTCATATCCCCGTCGATAAGCAGAACCTTTGCTCCCGTCTGTGCAAAGGTAATTGCAAGGTTAATGCACGAGGTGGTTTTTCCCTCGCCCGGAGAGGCGCTTGTGAAACATATAACCTTACTGCTTTTATCCTTTGAACCGGATACGGCAAAAACTATATTGGTACGTGCGGTCTTGTATGCCTCCTGGATAACAAACGGAGTGCTTGTGTTCAGGATTGCCTCCTGATTATACTTTAATGAAGCCTGGCGCTCCGTTGCTGTGTTTTTTTTCTTTTTGAAAAATCCGCCTTTTTTATTCTTTTCACTCATCTGTTAAGCCTCCATTATGCATCGTGAAGATTTGAAACTTCCCCGAGAATGGGAAGATTGTATCTGTTCGTTAATTCTTCCGAACCCTTTATACGTGTATCGAAAAGGTTTATAAGGAAAACAATCAGCATTGCCAGCAGTGCACCGGCAACGAAGCCTATTACGCCACGCTGAACGGCGTTTGTGGAATTGGGTGACGATGCCTCTGACGGCACGTCCAGAAGCTTGACGCTTCCGCCTTCAAACACTCTGATTATTTCATCATACGAATTGTTTACAATGCTGTCGCAGATGATGTATGCATCATGTGCATCTTCGGAGGCAACGCTTATTTTTATAATGTTGGTTTTCTCCTGGGTTGTGATAGTCATTTTCTTTTTGATTTCATCAGCGTCAAATTTGTTGTCAATATCATCGCTTACCGCCTCAAGGAATTGCTGTGACTGCAATACCTCAACATAAGTAGGCATAAGGTTGATTACGCCCTGAAGCGCCGAAGTGTTTACATCATTTGTTTTTTGCTCTGCCTGCGTGTTTATGTAAAGTGTTCCGGTTGAGGAATATGTGGGAACCGCAGTAAGCTTTGTGTATGTGTAGGTAGCTCCGCCGGCGAGTACCGCAAGCAGCGCTATAATCCACCAGAAAGTAAGCATCAGATTGATTATATCGATAACGGAAATCTGAGGGGCGCCTTTTCGCTCCGATGCTGTCTGAGCTGACGGATTTTGCTCGATTGTATTTTTATCCATTTAAACTGTCCTCCGTAAACAATAATTATACACCATAATTATATCACTGTTTTAAGAAAATGTCAATCAATAAAAAATATTCCGCCGCCGCTGATTTTTGCGGTATAAAAAACACTCCCCAAAACCGAAATTCGGTTTTGGGGAGAAGTTATTATACAGTCCAGTTCTGCCCCTGCATCTGCAGTTCGGACATTCTTCTGAATACTCCGTTTTTACTCATAAGCTCGCTCGGAGAACCCTGCTCTGCCGATATGCCGTTTTCCAAAACGACAATTTTATCGGCACCGGCAACCGTTCTCATTCTGTGAGCGATTACAAGTACGGTTTTGTTTTTAATCAGCCTTGAAAGCGCCGTTTGTATGGCTGTTTCGTTCTCCACGTCAAGGCTGGCGGTCGCTTCGTCAAGCAGAATTATCGGAGCGTCTTTTAAGAACGCTCTCGCAATGGAAATTCTCTGCCGCTCTCCGCCCGACAGCTCACAGCCGTTTTCGCCTATGCTTGTGTTCCATTTATCGGGCAGTTTCTCCGCAAATTCATCGCAGTTTGCAAGATGCGCCGCCGCAAGCACCTCTTCGTCGGTTGCGCCCTTTCTGCCAAGACGTATATTTTCCATAATGGTGTTGTTAAAGAGAGTTACGTCCTGGAATACTATTGAATAAAGGTTCATCAGCGTCTCGGGGTCGATGTCCGAAATATCCATACCGCCGACGGTGATTTTTCCTTTTTGATTATCCCAAAATCTTACCGCTAAGCGTGATACGGTCGTTTTTCCGCCGCCGGACGGCCCGACAAGCGCCGTAACTTCGCCTTGCTTTGCGGTGAATGATACGTCTTTAAGAACTGTTTCGCCGTCGTTGTACGCAAAGCCTACGTGGTCGAAAACAATGTCACAGCCGTTGTTTGTAAGCTTGCTGCCGCCGTGCTGAACGGGGCAGTCAAGTATTTCGTTCATACGTGCAACGTTTGTTCTCATGGCAATTATCGCCGCAAGGTTCTGGAGCGCCGCCTGCATCGGGTCATAAAGACGTGACGCAACCAAAAGGAACATAAACAGCGTTAAAACGTCGATTTTTCCGCTCACAAGCCTTATTGAGCCGACAAGCGCAACGGACGCAATTCCGAGCTTTAATATCATTCCTGCGGAAACAACGATTACCGCTGTTGATAATTCCGCCGATACGGCATTTTTTTCAACGCCCTGTATTTTTTTCTTCAGTCCTGTAAGATAACCGTGTTCGGCGTTGTTTGCTTTAAGGTCACGAACCGTTTCAATGTATTCCTGAATACCGTCCGCACAGGACATTTTTGCCGCCATATTCTTTTTTTGTACCCTGTCCTGCATTCTGTAGCTTAAAATGACAATAAGCACCGATACGGGAATGACCCAAAGCGCACTCAGTGCCATAGCGGAGTCAAATACAAACAACCCTGCGGCAATTATCAGTGTTGAAATAATTGAGCCGAACAGTGCTGGAATATAGTGCGAGCAGGTCTTTTCGAGGACTTCGCAGTCCGCCATAATCGTGCTTGTAAGATCCGCAAGGTCCTTTTTGCCGAAGAATGAAAGCGGCAGCTTGCGCAGTTTTTCGGCAAGACTTATTCTGCGCTTTCCGCTTTCTTCATATGTCGTAAAGAATGTGTTGTTGTACTGAAACCACGTTGTTATAAATATAAGAGCAAAGCAGATAATACAGCCGATAATATAAAATACGGCTTTGCTTTTCGGTATGCCGCCTCCGAGTAAATCAACCGCCGTAAAGTATAAAAGTCCTGTCGGTATCATAAATGCGATGTTCTGAAAAGCGCACGCAATAATACCTTTTATCAGTCCTATGGTGCCGTCTTTTGATGATGCTGTTGCCCGTTGGATAAGTTTTATCATTTTGTCAGTCCTCCTTTGCAACCTTCCATTCGACAGAAGTACAATAATCATTCCACATTTTTGCAAACAATCCCTCACGTTTCATGAGCTCATCACGTGTGCCCTGTTCACGGATTTTTCCGTTTTCGATTACGTAAATGCAGTCTGCGTTTTGTATGGTGGAGAGTCTGTGCGCAATCATTATAACGGTTTTGCCTTTGGAAAGTTCGGAAAATGCCGCCTGTACCTTTACTTCGTTGTCGGGGTCGGCAAATGCCGTTGCCTCGTCAAGAATGATAATCGGTGCATTTTTGAGCATTGCACGTGCGATTGCAATTCTCTGCTGTTCGCCGCCGGAGAGGTATACGCCCTCACTTCCGATAACGGTGTCTGCACCGTCGGGGAATTTTTCAATAATATCCGTACATTGCGCCGCTTTAAGGGCCTCCATAACTTCGGCTCTTGATGCGTCGGGTCTGCCCATTTTTACATTTTCGAGGATTGACGCTTTGATAAGCTTGCTGTTCTGGAAAACAAACGATACCGTGTTCATAAGTTCCTCTTTGGGAATATCCCTCACGTCGGCACTGCCGATTTTGATACTGCCGCTCTTTACGTCGAAAAAGCGTGAGATAAGGCTTGCGAGCGTTGATTTTCCTCCGCCGGACGGTCCGACAAATGCAACCGTCTGCCCGTCTTTTATGTTTAAGGATACGCCCGAAACGGCTTCTGTTTTTCCGTCATAGCTGAAATGAACGTCATTAAGTTCTACGGAGGCGTTTTCGGGGTGTTTGGGATTTGCGCTTTCCGTCATCGGCTCGATGCCGAGAACGCTGTCAATTCTTTGCAGTGCGTCCTCTATAACCATTCCTTCTTCACTCATATACATTATTTTTGTGAGCGTAACGGAAATTACGGGAGTTATGATTATGTAAAACAGGAGATTTATCAGAAATTCACTTGTTACTCCGCTTTTCGTAAACAGGATTGCGCCTGCAATCAAAAATGCAAACACGCCGTTAATTGCCGCCGTGTAAAACATCATAGGCATACGCATTTCTTTGGTGTAAGCGACAACCCATTTCTCGTACTCATCGATTGTGCTTTTGAATTTCTTAAACGAAAACACCGACTGACCGAAAGTTTTTACCACGGGAATACCACGCACATACTCAACCGCCTCGTTTGACATTGCTGCGAGGGCATTGCCGTACTGTTTCATTTTTTCCTCCATGCGCTTGCCGGTCATTGCAGACATAATAACAAAGCCGAGAACAACAGGAACAAGGCTTAAAAGTCCAAGCCGCCAATCAAACGCAAAAAGCAGAATGAGAAGTCCTATCGGCGTTGCGATTGCCGCATATTTGTCCGGGAGCTGATGCGCAAGATATGTTTCGGTTGCGCCTGTGCTGTCGTTTATGATTTTGCGGAGCTTGCCGCTGCCGAAACTGTCGCAGAATCCGAGCGGAAGCTTTGCTATGTGTTCCGTTATTTCGATACGTATATTCGTGGCGACACGGAATGCGGATAAATGCGAACACATAAGAGCGCAGATATAAATTAAAAATGAAAGAATTGCATACACTACCGCCATCAAACCGAATCGTGGCAGATTTTCCGCAGCGGAAAAATCGGGCGCCTCCAAAACCTCTTTTATGATTTTCCATATGTACCAGAACGGCACAAGAGCGGTAAGTGCGCTGACGGCAGACAAAAGCCATGAGGTGTATGTCAGATATTTATGCCCTCCGGCATAGCTCATCAGCCGTGATAAATTTGATTGTTTTTTCAAGGCAAACTCCTCCTTAATTTTGATTTGTATATGATAAAGAAAACACTGCAGTTGTTTCCCGTATCCGTTTTTGAAGGTTAGTCAAAACTAACCCGTGCCCGGAAATTAAAGGGTTTAAAACCCCATAATTTTCCGCCAGCCGGCGGTATAAAATTCTCTCAGATTTCGGACGTATTTTTTTGCTTTTTCATAAGGCATATCGTGTATAACAAGCTCAAAATATGCGGAAAACAATCCGCTGCAGAGCATATGCTCAAGCTGAGGGTCAACAGAGTATTTCGGATAGCCCAGCTTCTCGAGATTTTTTGCAAAATTATGCGTCGCATTGACCTCGATTTCTACCATATTATGAATTATATGCTCATATTTCGTCCCCTCGGAGCAGGAAAGGATAAGCTTAAACTCTGTGAGATTGTTGTAAATATATTCTGTCATACTCTCCATACAATCGCCGGATATTTTTCCCATATTGTCCGGCTGATTTTCGGGCGGCAGTTCGGTAAACTGCTCCTGTGCGTTTATAAATTCGGTCATTATTGTTTCGTACTGCTCTTTTACCAGTGCGTCAAACAATTCCTCTTTGCTTTTGTAATATCCGTAAAAAGCGCCCGTGGTTACTCCTGCGGTTTTCACAATATTGCGGAGAGATGCCGACTTAAAGCCTTTTTCGAGAAATTCCGCCTTTGCCGCCGAAAGAATGGCGTCAAGTGTACTTTTTTCGGTTTCGTTCATTCTGTTTCCTCCGCATAACATATTGTTTATATAACACTGTTACATAGTATAACACTGTTATATGAGTTTGTCAATGGTTTTTTCGCAAAAAAAGATGTTGTTTTTTAAGAGAAAATGTGGTATTATAATAAGTAAACATTTTAAAGAAAGAATGATTAAAGCAATGAATAATGCAATCGGACATTTCCGTACAATAACAAAGCATCGCCATAAGGTGATAGAGCATTGTGCGAAAGCCGGAATACTGTGGCAGGGATTGTTTCACGATTTGTCAAAATACAGTCCGACGGAGTTTTTTGAGGGGATAAAGTATTATCAAGGCTACAGAAGTCCTGCGGAGGTCGCAAGAGTTAAAGAGGGATATTCAAAAGCGTGGCTGCATCATAAAGGCAGAAACAAGCATCATTTTGAGTATTGGACAGACTATAATCCCCAAACACGCAGAAGCGGGGCGGTCAAAATGCCGCTCAAATATGTAAAGGAAATGTTCTGCGACAGAGTGGCCGCCGGAAAAATATATCTCGGTGATAAATATACAAACGATAATCCCATAAATTATTTTCTCGGCGGAAACGCAAAAAACGTTATGCACCAAGATACTGCACGCCTGCTTGAAGAATGGCTTCGGATGCTTCAAAAAGAGGGCGAGGAAAAAACTTTCGATTATATAAAAAATTACAAAGGAAAATATTAACCCACGGGAGGAGAGGTTTTTATGAACAAAATTCTTAAGCTTATTTATTCAAATAAGTTTTTTGCGTTTATTATGCTTGTAATTCAGATATTGATTATTGTACTGGGATATATCTGGCTTAACGAGTACAGTAAAGTTTTGTTCAGTGTAACATCGCTTCTCGGTACAGTGCTGATAATAATTGAAATAAACCGTGACGAAGACCCTATGTTTAAGCTGACGTGGTGTATACTTATATCGGTAATTCCTGTGTTCGGAGCACTGATGTACGTGTATCTGCATACCGACTTTTTGCGCCATGACGTGGCAAAGGCACAGGATAGGTCAAGGATCGAAACGGAAAAGTATATGAAGTCGGGAGAGTACGGCATAAAGGATTTGTACGAGTTCGAGGACGGCGAGCAGGGACTGATAAAATATCTTATGAAAAACGGCGGCTCGCCTGCGTACAGAAATTCCACCGTGCAATATTATCCCCTGGGCGACGATATGTTCAAGGCGATTTTGGAGGAGCTGGAAACGGCGGAAAATTTCATTTTCCTTGAATTTTTCATAATAAATCAAAGCGGCAGGTTCTGGCCCGAAATATTAAGCATACTAAAGCGCAAAGTCAAAGAGGGCGTTGACGTGCGTATGATGTTTGATGGGATGGGCTGTTTGTATACGCTCCCAAAACGGTACACGGAAACAATGGAGAAGTTCGGAATAAAGTGTAAAATATTCTCTCCGATACAGCCGCTTTTGTCAACATATCAGAATAACCGTGACCACAGAAAGATACTTATAATAGACGGAAAATGCGCATTTACGGGCGGAATAAATCTCGCCGATGAGTACGCCAATATTATAAACCGTTTCGGACACTGGAAAGATACGGGCGTAAAGGTAAAAGGCGAGGCGGTATCGGGATTTACGTCTCTGTTTTTTGAAATGTGGAACATAAGCGATCCCTGCCGCAATATAGAGGAGTTTATAAAAGTTTCCAAAGAATATCCGCAGCAGTCGGACGGAGTGATAATCCCTTACGGCGACAGCCCGATCGATAAGGAGTATGTCGGCAAGAGGGTGTATATTTACCTTATTAACAGCGCCGTGCGGTACTGCCATATAATGACGCCGTATCTTGTGCTTGACAATGAAACCTTTGAGGCGCTCAAGTTTGCGGCACAGCGAGGTGTGGACGTAAAAATAATGATGCCGCATATACCGGATAAAAAAATGGCGTTCCGCCTTGCGAGAACGTATTATCCCGATCTTATAAACGCAGGAATAAAGATATATGAATACACTCCCGGGTTTGTTCATGCAAAAACGGTAGTAAGCGATGATCGGCGTGCGGTTGTCGGAACGATAAATTTCGATTTCAGAAGTTTGTATCTGCATTACGAGTGCGCCGTTTATATGTATAATGCCCCGGCGGTGCTCGATATAGAGGACGATTTTGCAAAAACGCTTGAGAAATGTCAGCCGGTAACATTGGAGGATTATAAAAATTTCCCGCTTGCCGAAAAGCTTGAGGGAAGAATAATGAAACTTATAGCTCCGCTTATATGATTGAATCAATTTCCGAAAAAACTAAAAAAACACTTGACATATACTTCAGGTTTTGCTATAATATAACGGTGACCGCATGTGAATGGTTATAAATCCGTTTTTAACGGTACCTCAAACAGCGTGTCCTCATTGATTTTAAGAGGAGGTGTTTTTAATATGTTCGCAGTAATCGTAACAGGCGGTAAGCAGTATAAGGTAGCTGAAGGCGATACTCTTTTTGTTGAAAAGCTTAATGCTGAGGAGGGAAGCGCAGTTACTTTCGATCAGGTGCTTATGGTCGGAGAAGGCGACAGCGTTACAGTCGGCGCACCTGTTGTAGACGGTGCAAAGGTTGAGGCTAAAGTCGTAAAGAACGGTAAGGCTAAGAAGATCTACGTTTTCAAAATGAAGAGAAAGAAGAACGAACGTACAAAGAAGGGTCACAGACAGCCTTATACAAAGATTGAAATAACAAAGATTAATGCCTAATCGGCAATGACTAAGTTTACAGAAACGAGGTGTTTTAAATGGCTCATAAAAAAGGTATGGGTAGTACAAAAAACGGTCGTGACAGTGAATCGAAAAGACTCGGCGCAAAGAGAGCAGACGGTCAGTTTGTTTTAGCCGGCAATATCCTCGTAAGACAGAGAGGTACAAAGATTCACCCGGGAAATAATGTTGGAATCGGCAGCGATGATACATTATTTGCATTGATAGACGGCAAAGTAAAGTTTGAAAGAAAAGGCAGAGATAAGACGCAGTGCAGCGTATATGCCGACTGATGATTTTACCGGCTGCAGCAAAACTTCCGTTTTGCTGCAGTTTTTTTATACATATGAAAACCATGCTATTGACATAATATCGGTATAATGGTATGATACTGATAAGTAACAGAAACGGAGAAAAAATATGTTTATAGATAAAGCTAAAATATTTATAAAAGCCGGAAAAGGCGGCAACGGTGCGATTTCGTTCAGGCGTGAGAAATACGTTGCGGCGGGCGGACCCGACGGCGGCGACGGCGGTAAGGGCGGTAATGTCATATTCAGAGTGGATTCGGGAATGACTACGCTTATGGATTTTAAATATAAGCGCAAATATCTTGCTCAAAACGGTGATGACGGCGCAGGAAAGCGTCAGAAAGGCAAAACGGGCGAGGATATAATCATAAAAGTTCCGCAGGGAACAATTGTGCGTGACGCCGAGTCAAACCGCATAATTGCAGACCTTTCCGTACCCGATAAGGACGTTGTTATTGCGAGAGGCGGAAACGGCGGCTGGGGCAATTCGCATTTTGCCACGGCTGTAAGACAAACTCCGAATTTTGCAAAAAACGGTCAGCCAGGCGAAGAACGTGACATTATTCTCGAACTTAAGCTTTTGGCGGACGTGGGATTGGTCGGATTTCCGAATGTCGGAAAATCCACATTGCTTTCACGTACCACAAAGGCAGACCCCAAGATTGCAAATTATCATTTCACAACGCTTGAGCCTAATCTCGGAGTTGTAGATTTAGGCAATCACCGAAGCTTTGTTATGGCAGATATTCCGGGAATTATTGAGGGCGCAAGCGAGGGCGTGGGACTCGGACACGAGTTTTTGCGCCATATAGAACGCACACGCATACTGATACACGTTGTCGATGTTTCGGGAATAGAGGGAAGAAATCCTATAGAGGATTTTGATATAATAAATGATGAGCTTTCAAAGTATGATATGCAGCTTGAGGAACGTCCGCAGATAATAGCCGCAAACAAGACCGATATAGTCCAGGATGAGGCGGCATATGAGGAATTTTTGGCTGAAATGAAAAACAGGGGATATGAAGTGTTCCCGATTTCGGCGGCTACAAACAGCGGAGTCGAGGAACTTATGAATAAGACCTATGAAGAGCTTACAAAGCTTCCGCCCATTCAGATATTCGAACCGGAAATGAGCATTGACGAGGAGGAATATGTCGATGACGGCGCAGGCTTTGAGATAACACGTGAGAATGATGTGTTTGTTGTTTCGGGTTCGTGGATAGAGGCTGTCGGCGGCAGCGTCAACTTCTCCGATAACGAAAGCCTTGCGTATTTCCAGCGTGCATTGCTTAACAGGGGCGTTATAGAAGCGCTTGTAAACAAAGGCATACAGGAGGGACAAATCGTAAGAATAGGCGATTTGGAATTTGAATTTGTATATTAAATTACAAAAAAATCACCGTAGAAAGGCAGTCCTTAATAAAACAGCAATAATGTTTTCGGTAAAACGGCATAGGTTTTCTATGCCGTTTCACTGTTTTGTTTAAGCAATGACATCGGCAGTATGCCTACCAAGTCATAGCAAATATCAATTTGCTGTGTGCGTTTGCCGTTTATAATCTGCGGTGCGTGAACATATACCCGTTTAACCATATCGTTCAGAATTGACGGTGTTAATTCCTGCAAATCAAGATATTTATGTA
>ERZ808246.2389-NODE-2389-length-11816-cov-3.433637_pt1 | contig 11816 bp, 11 predicted proteins | sample MGYA00521083_ERZ808246 | MGnify/ENA primary metagenome ERZ808246 (study PRJEB31516, sample SAMN03275577) | gut metagenome | biome: mammalia-associated habitat; material: feces | host: Papio cynocephalus | place: Kenya | collected 2012-07-07 ...
CTTATTATACCAGAAACGGGAGCATTTTTAAAGTTTTTTGACAAGCTGACGCGCCGCGCACAAATGTGCGCGGCGCGAAAACAGAAGCTCATTCTTCAATTGCTGTGGACAAAAGCAAATCCATCATCTTTTCAAAATAAATGGATTCTTCGATTCCTGCGCGTGTATATGCTGCTTCAAAATCCTCTACGGTCTCGTATCCGTACAGCCCCATGTTTTTATTGCAATAGCTCAGATACTCATCATCGTTGATGGTGATATTTTCCCGCTTTACAATCTCCTTCATAACCAACGACTGTTTCACATAGTTTTTAGCTTCCGATTCCATATACTCTTCTGCTTCGGAAACAGTGGAAAAGTTGGTATATGTTTTGATGAAGTCTTCATATTCCATCTGATAAAGCGTAGCATACTGCTGATAGTAGTTTTTCATGTCCTCCACATAGCTATCCACATCTTCCTGCGGATATTCACGAATCTGCGAGGCTTCCACAATTTTTCCCCACAATTCGTTTTTCTGAGAGTTGTCTTTATTCTGCGCTTTTTCTTCGGCAATATCGGATTTCAGTTGTTCCTCATATTCCTGCGTGGTGTTATATCCGGCATAAGCACTGACTGTCTCGTCATTGTATTCCGGAACTTCCCAGGTATAGATCGATTTCAGTTTCATTTTGAACGTGACCGGTTTTCCCGCAAGTTCTTCATTCTGGCGGTAGGGATCCGGGAATTGCAAATCAAGAACAAATTCGTCGCCTGCCTTATGACCGACGATTCCTTCTTCAAATCCCTGAATATATCCGCCGGAACACAGCGACTCAATGGTATAATCGGTACCCGTCATACCTTCGGAAGTTTCGCCGTCAACCGAGCCTTCAAAATCGATGACGACCTCATCGCCTTCTTCAGCGGCGCGGTCGGTCACCATATTTTTCTTGGCGTTATCCTGCAAAAAAGACGCAATTTTGGCATTGACATCCTCATCGGTAACCGTTAGGTCGTACTTGGAAATCGTAAGCCCCTTATATTCTCCCAGCTCCACATTGTCCGACGGGTTTTCCTCTTTTTTCCCGCACCCCGAAAAAAGAAGAACCGCCGCAGATAACAGCGCCGCCAGGCGCATGGTTTTTTTCATATTCATACCTCACTTTTCGTTCTGTCGCGACAATTATAATAAATTGCCGTCGAGCAACATTATAACACATAAAAAACGATTTGAAAAGCCCTCTTATTTTTGTTTACAAAAAGTACGAACATTATTCATCAAGAGCGTATGACACTTCCGCACGGAGAAACTTCAATCTCGATTTTTGCGGGAATACGTTCCTTCAGTTCCGACACATGGGAAATGATTCCGATCATGCGCGATGTCGAACGATTCAGGTCCATCAGGCATTGAATGGCGCTTTGAAGCGAATCGGCATCCAACGTACCGAAGCCCTCGTCAATGAACATAGTTTCAATGCTGATGCCGCCGGAATGAGATTGCACTACGTCGCCCATGCCGAGTGCCAATGCCAGTGCCGCCTTGAAACTCTCGCCTCCCGACAGGCTGGAAATGCTGCGTGCGGTACCGGTATACGAATCCAATACTTCAATTTCAAGTCCGTCGGAAATATTTCCCGCCGATTTTTCCTCCTTTCGCCGCATCGTGAACCGCTGAGAGGTCATCGCAGAAAAGCGTTCATTGGAGGCTTCCAGTATGTCATCAAAATAAGCACCGAGCACATACCGCTCAAAGGCAATGTGCTTTCCCTTGTTTCCGCTTGAAGCCTCGTAAAGCTCCTTCAGATCGGAAAGTGTCTGTTCTCTGCCCTTTTTCTCGTCTGCGAGTTTGCACAGCTGCACCCGGCTCTTTTCCGCAAGAAGTACCGTGTTCTGAAGCTCACGCTGCGCTTTTTGCCTTGCTTCAAGCTGTTCCTGAATTTCCCCCAGCCGTCGGTTCAGCGCCTCAAGATCAACGGCAGGTCGGTTTCCGGTCTGAGCCGAAAGTTCCTTTTCCTCGGTGGACAGCCGAATGACCGACGCTTCAAAATCTTTGATTTCCTTTTCCAGCGAGGAAAGCTCTTCTTCTCCGCGGACAGAATCGAAAAGTTCTTTCTCGGTCGCGAAACCGGATCGGCTCCGTTCTTCCCGGAAATTTGATTCTGCCGATCTGACATTTTCCTTCATTTCGCGTAAAGTTGTTTCCAGCAGCGTGCGTTCGGCATCTCTGCTTTTCAGAGTTTTATCGGTGGAGGAGATTTTGTCCGCAATTTGCTGTGCCGTCTGCGTTTGCGCCTGAATTTTTTTTGTCAGTTCTCTGCGCTTTTGTTCGAGAAGTTCTTTGGTATTGAGTTCCGAAGGCAGTGCGGTTCGCTCCAACGTGCTTTCCAGTTCCGAAATGCTGTTTTCCGCAGCAATCACAGATTCTCGGCTTTTTGTGATTTCAGCGTTCAGAGAATCGACGTCCGTTATTTTCGAAAAATCCGACGGGATATTTTTTTGCATCAGGGAAAGCATAGATTTCATTTCTTCCGTGTCGGTGCTCATCTCTCCGAAATCGGCAATTTTTCTCCGCAGTTCTTTTAAGCTCACGTCCAGCTGCATCCGTTTTTCTGCGGAATTTTCCATAGCATCCTTTGCAAAGTTTACTTCCTGCTGTGTTACGGTGTCCGCCTTCAGAACCGCTTTCATCGGATGATCCTTGCTTCCGCACACGGGACACGGCTGACCGTCCTTCAAATCCTTCGCGAGCAGTCCGGCACTGCTGTCCAGAAAAGCTGCCAAAGCGGTCAGGTATTGTTCTTTTTTATGAAGAAAGTTCGTCGTCTCCTCATTCAGGCTTTTTTCGACTGCACCTGTTTTTTGCAGCAACTCCTGCAATTCCGATCGGCGCTTCAGTTCCTCTTTAAGTGTAAGAATCAGTTCAATTTCCGCAAAGATTTCCAGTTTTTCACGATCTTTTTGCACTTCACTTTTCAATTTTTCAAGGCGGCGACGTATTTCTTCCGTTTCAAGAATTTTTTCCTCCACGGTTTCAAGGCGCGTGAGCTCCTCTTTCATCGCCTGCGCATTTTTTATTGCCTGATCTGCCTTGTCGCGATCCTTCACGGCGGTTTCAAAATCATTGCGGGCGGCTTCGACTTCGGCTTTTTTTGCGTCCATCGATTTTTCTTGCCGCTGCGCCTCCTGTTTGCGCTCCTGAAGGTGCTTGTACTCCGCATAAAGCGTTGCCGATTTTCTGCCCTTCTTCAATTCCTCACGTTTTTGAGTCATTTCCTCCTGCCGTTCGTCGCAGGCATGGCGCATCTGAAGCACCGTTTCAAGGCGTGCCAACAGTTGATTATGCTTTTGCGCTTTTTCGGGATCGTTTTCTTCTTTTTCCCGTTTCAGCGCCTCCGTTTCTTTCTCTTGTGCTGCCAGCATTTCCGACTTTTCCGCAACAACCCTTTGAAGGCAGTCGGAAATCTTTTTCGGCTGCAAAAAATCATGAATCAAAAGCTCCTGCAACGGTTCGTCCTTTACATCTTCCAGTTGGGAACAGCAATTGCGAATTCGTTCATAATACAGGGCATAGTCGGACTTTTGCGCATCATATTCTTCCTTGATTTTTTCGGAAATGCGCTGGTACAGGTACGTATCAAAAATGCGTCTGAAAATTTCCTGCTTGTCCTTACTCTTTGCCTGAAGCAAGGCGCAAAATTCCCCCTGTGCCAGCATGACTGTCTTTCGGAATTGGTCGATATCCATTCCCAATAACGATCGGACGGCAGCCTGCACATCGTTCACCGAAGTGCAGATTCCCTCCGGCGTCGTCAACTGAACCTTCGTGGGAACCGGAGTGGCTCTTCCCGGTTTTGTATAGGACGGCGCCCGATAAATCGTATAGGTTCTGTCACGAACGGTGAATGTTAAGGTGACCGAACAAACGTCGCCTTCCTCCGCAAAGGCACTTCGCAGTTCCTCGGTTTTTCGGCGTGTTCCGCTGGCATCTCCGTACAAAGCGTAAGTAATCGCGTCAAAAATGGTGGTTTTTCCTGCGCCCGTGTCTCCGGTGATTAAAAACAGCGATTCCTCATAAAATTTTGTGAAATCAACCGTTTGTGTATGACAAAAAGGACCGAAATTCTGAAGCGTTAACGACACCGGTTTCATTTCGGTTCCTCCTCTCCGACGCGGCGGATAATTTCTTTGATCTTTTCCTGCTGCCGTTCATTCATGGATTCGGACATCACATACTTATAGAAATCCGCAAACAGTTCTTCCGGCGTCCGCTGACGAAAATCCCGCGTCACTCCGAACGTCTTTTTTGCTTGTTTGGCATATTGAATTCCCATCAGGTTCGGAAAAACCGAGCGCAGTTTTTCTGCTGCGTTTAACACAGATTGAGGCTCGCAAATGGTGATAAAAGCGTAATCCTGACTCGGCGCATATTGCAAAAGCTCTTCCATGCTTCCGGAAACCTTTCGCATATCCCGCCGCACCGGCAGCGGGCGCAAATGTACCGACAAATTGCCCTTTTCTTTCAGATTTATGATCAGCACGCCTTTTTTCTGTGCTACTTCCGAATCGGAATATTTCAGCATTGATCCGCTGTATCTCACGTTTTCCGCCACCCGCTGAGGCGCATGAAGATGACCGAGCGCGGTATAGTCAAAAGATTCTGCCAACACATTGGCGTCCATCAGATCACAGGCACCGATGTTTGTTTCCGAATCACTGAAAATTTCGCTGTATGTTTTCGCGGATGTCTTTGAAAAAAAGCCGTGTGCCAGCAGAACATTCCGTGCCGCTGGATCAATACTCTTCAAGTTTTCCTGCATATACTGCTGGAATGCGTCGTTTAAAGTGCTGTTTGCGGGAAGTGACAGGCGCTGTTTCAGAAGTACGCTTTCGATATACGGCAAAAAATAAAAATTCACGTCCCCGTATTCGTCCGACAACGTGATATGCTCCATTGCATCCGTCAATTGCGTTTTCAGATACAGTCCGTTTTTTTGAAAAAAATCCGTCCCGAAAGAAAGACGCACAGGGCTGTCATGGTTTCCCGAAATGGCAAGCACGGGGATCTTTCTTTCTCCCACGATCTTTGAAAACGTCTCATTCAGCAGCTGCACCGCCTGCACCGAAGGAATGGAACGGTCATACAAATCTCCTGAGACAAGAACGGCGTCCGGCTTTTCTTCATCCAACATTTCGCAAAAGCCGTTTAACCAGAAGCGCTGATCTTCGGTTAAGTCAAAATCATTGACATTTTTTCCCAAATGCCAATCTGACGTGTGCACCAATTTCATAGTTGGAAGTCCTTTTCACTGTATGTATTCTCTTGCAATTTCGGCGCGTGCGGTATGCGCTTCAGAGGATCGTATCGAAATTTCCGGCAATGAAAATCCAAAGCCACCACCCCTTTTTTCTCGCAAAGCACCGTCGTCCGATTTCCGGACAGTCTTCCGTATTCACAATATTCGCAGGCTGGTTCGATGTTCTGCCCGAAAAACTTCAGTTTCATTTCTTTTTCCACCTTTGTTTGATTTCCCGAATACTTTGATCCAACGACACCACAAAAAAAATACAGCACGCAAGAAACAAAACGGCAATCTGCACCCGTTTTTCCGAAAAAGTAACCGATATCGCACCGGTCGAAACAGTAATCGGAAAATTCGTTATTTTCATTATAATCCATGTTTCTCCTGCCGTCAACACCGCGTGAAAAATTCTGAAAAAAATTATTTTCCCAAATGACATCCGATATTCACGGAGCATGAACGCCACCTGCAGCCAAATGGAAACTCCGCCCAAAGACATCGCTCCCGCGCAAAGCACAACAGCAGTAATCGGCGTGCATTGAGCGCACGCACCGACTGCCGTCACGACATCCAAAAAACTGTACAGCAGCGCACGGACAACGGGTACGTTTCCGACAAGACTTCCGACTGCCATCACAATTCCCGTTTTTTCAATTAACACCTGAATCACCGAAACGGTAATTACAAATCCGCAAATTGCGAGCATGGCGTTCGTGCTGTCATAAACCGCACGCACAAACCCCTGTCCCACTGTAACGGTTGATGCCTTTATACCTGATCCTTTCCTTTTTTTACGGTTGCGCCACAAAAAACCGATGGAACAAGCCCACACCACGTGCACCGCATATATTAAGAAACCGAGGGAAGCATCGGAAAACACCCCGATTCCTATGGCACAAACGGCATAGGCAGGACTCGGGTGAATACAAAAAAGCAAAAGATGTTCAGCAATTTCAGGAGTGATTTCACGGTTTTTCAGTAAATCCGCCGTCAGTCGTGCTCCGCACGGATACCCTCCAATTAAGCTCATCAGGATCACTTTGGCACAACAACGTGGCAAGTGAAACACCTTGTCAGTCAAATTTCCGAACACATTCACTACTATCGTGGAAACCTCCGTATATGAAACAAAACAGGAAAGTGTCATAAAAGTCATCAGAGACGGCACCACCTGTGTGAGGCAGTTTTCTATTGCCAGACGCACTGCCTGCGCGACTTCGGCAGAAAAAATCAAGACCGTACACGCGACTGAAAAAGTAACGACTGACAAAGCCCATGCTTTGATTTTCATTTTCACCCCTCCTTTTTTGATTCTATGAAGCGGTATAAAAGGGTATGTAAAAAAGTAAATATAGGAACGGGAGGCGTTTATATGAACAAAAGAAGGTTCCGACAGAAAGTTGCCGATATTCTCGATGCCCCTTCCCCTGCTTTTTCCGATGCGTGCTTTTTGGAATTCTACTCCAACACACAGGTCAGTGTGGAAGGCTGCCGCAATATTCTGGAATATGAATCCGATCGCATCAAGCTGCAATGTGCCGACCTCTGTGTATGTTTTTGCGGCGACGGGCTTTTTATCCGATCGATGAATGATCATTCCGCCATTGTATGCGGCACCATTGCCTCTGTGGATTTTTCGGATTCCTGAAAGGATTTATCATGATTTTTCTGAATTTTTTGCGTCTTTTTCGCGGGACGGTCACCTTTGAAGCACACGGCGTCTTTTTTGAAAAATTTCTTTTGCTTTGCACACAGCAGGAAATTCCTGTTTTTACCCCGAAACGCAAAGATGAAGTTTTGACAGCCTCCGTCAACGCCTCCGACTACCGAAAGCTTAAAAAACCCGCAAAAAAAGCAGGCTTACGCCTGCATATCCGAGAGAAGCACGGAATCCCCTTTCTCATTTCCCGCTATCATGCACGGTTGGGGATTGTCTTTGGAATTATTGCTTTTCTTTGTATTTTGACGATTTTATCAAATTTTCTCTGGTCGGTAAAAATTATCGGTATCGAAAATGCAAACGAAAACGAAATTCTTGCTCAGCTTGAATCCCTTGGGCTAAAAACCGGGCGATATATTCCCTCAATCGACGTGCGGGAGCTTGAGCAAAGATTTCTCCTTCAAAACGACCAAATCAGTTGGATCGCCATTAACATCAATTCCAGCGTCGCCGAAATTCGTGTTCACGAACGCGTTGACAGCCCCGAATTTTTTTTGAAGGATGATACCCCCTGTGACATCGTAGCTTGTGAAACCGGCGTTATCCGCTATATGGAGGTTTACACCGGTCAGCCAATGGTCAAAACCGGCGACACGGTGACTGAAGGAGAGTTACTGATCAGCGGAATCACCGAAAGTAGTAAAGGAAACACCGACTTTGTCCACGCGCGCGGCAAAGTATTAGCCTCTGTCTGGGAAACCGCCACCTTCGATGTCAACCTCACGCAAACCTACCGTTCGGACACCGGACAGAAAAAGTCTTTTTACAAAGTGAAAATCTTCGGCTGGGAAATTCCGCTGTACTTCTCGGAAAATGTCTCCTTCGACGCCTACGAAGAAACGCAGGATATTCCTTTGAGTATCTTCGGCTTCTCATTGCCGATTTCCGTGGAGCGGCGCACGAAAATCGGATATGAAACTTTACAGGAAGAATTGAGCGAAGATGCCGCAAAAAAACGGGCATTTGAGCTTTGGGACACCTATAAGCGCGAGCATTACCGCGATTCATTTATCGAAAAAGAACTCCCCACGGGAGAAACGGAAAACGGCATCTATCATCTGACGGTGCAGGTGACCGTAAAAAAGGACATTGCCAAGGAAAAGGAGATTCTGTTTGACACCCCTTTGAAGCCGTGATATACTGGTATCAGGAGGTGCGTAATCTTGAACAAACGTCTGTTTTCCGCCATTCTCTTGATTTTGCTTCTGCTGTCGGAAGTGCTTCCCTACGGTACAGTGCTGAATTTTGCCACGCCGGATCAAAAAATTCCGATGTTTTTTTCTTATTTTAACCTGACGCCTTATGCCTACGGCAACTTCACACCGTTTCTCACCGCCCTGCTGAGCATCGCGGTTTTGATTCTTTGGCTGATTCAACAAAAGAAAAACCGTCGCGGACTGCGGATTTCGATATGTTTGATTTCCGCCTTTGCGTTTTTCCTCTCCTTGGTTCCGCTGTGTCTGAATGCGTACACAGCAATCGGCGCGGTAATTTCCCTGTGTCTGCTGCTTCTGTCTGTGTTGCATATAAAAGAATAACCGACGCTTTCGCGTCGGTTTCTTTTTTTATTCTGCGTAGCTGTTCAAAGCATCCAAAAGATGGGCGGCGATATAATCCGCCATAGCCTCTCTGCCCTGCAAATTCGGATGGACTTTATCGGTTCCGAAATACTTATCTTCGGTAGCTTCCTGAATATCACATTCATTGTACAGGTCAAGGCACGCCACACCCATTTCCTCGGAAATGGTCTTCATGTGTTCCACATAATCCGAAAGCGTGTAGCCGAGGTCGTTTTTCACGTCCGTCGCTTTATCAAAACGGTGAACCGGTGTGATCATCACGATTCTGATCTGCGGATAGGCTTCATGAATCGCGGAAATCGTATACCGGACGGCGAGATCAAAGGTGGATTCCGTGCAGGCATCCGGCTGATCCTTGTTTGCATGGGCTTCCGTGAAGTATTTGGACTTATAACTGTCCTCATTACCGGTAATCGGAACCGCCACAGAACCGTAATCGTTGGTACCGTAAGCGACAGTGATCACATCCACAGTGCTCCAATCGATTTGCTTGAGCGTCTGAAGCACCTCTTCGATGGTTTTATTATCTGCCGCTTTCTTCTGAAACGCAGTTTCCATCGGAGAAAAATCCCCATTCTTGATGTAACGCGCCATACTGTGCATGCTGAAATAGTCCTGATAAAACCAGTTATACGCCAAGGTCATGCCGCTGATTGCCGTGTTGATGCAGGTGGCTCCGGTTTTCTCCGCCAACATACTGCTGATTGAACGGCGATCACCGCTTTCCTGACGGAATCCTCCGAAAACGCTGTCACCGAAATTGACGATCTTCAGCCCTTCGAGCGAGGTCAGTTTTTCATAATTATGTTCCACTTTTACATTTACCTCCACGGAAGAAGTATCTGAGCTTTCCTCCGATGATGAAGTTGCGGGCGATTCTTCGGACTCTTCTTTTGATTCGACTGAAGACGCCTGCTCCGAAACCGTTTCCGAAGAAGCGGGTGCGGGATCTGATGTACACGCGGTCATGGACAGCAGAAAAATTGAGAGAATTACTGCGATTGCTTTTTTCATGATATACACCTCAAAATGCTTTCGTTACTAAACGCAAGCGGATGTTTTTGCCGCATCCGATATATGGTTATTATACCATAAAAAGCTGTTTTTGTACATCAAAAACTTCGCCTGTTTATACAAAAAACACGCCGTCTTTTCCCTGTCATTTCAGATTTTCAGATTCTTCTTTTCTTGCCGGTATTCTACGCATGTCATCCCGTATTTCCGTTTAAACCGTTTCATAAAATGCAATATATCGTTATATCCGACCGAATAGCCTACACGGCTGACACTGAAATCTGTGGCAGTGAGAAGGAAGCATGCGCGTTCCATTCGGATGTCTTCCAACCGGTTCATGATTGAGCATCCTTCAATTTCCCGAAAAATCCGCGACATATACGAGTGTGACAAATGGATGCGGTCACAAAGGCTTTCAATTTTCAGATCAGGTCTCGAATAATTATCCTCCAGATATTTTTTGACGGTAGAAACGTAATGCTGCTTGCGTCCCTCCCTTTCGAACGGCTCTGTCCGTTCACACGAGAGCACTTCAAAAAACAACGAAAGGGCGGCAAAGGCGGTATTTCCCTGTTTATTGTCCATTTCAAAAATTTTCAGAAGCAATTCTTCGGTTTTTTTCGGATCCTTTATGTTCGCGACCACATTGTTTTCGTTAATCCCGACGGTATCAAGAAAGGAATACAGCTTTTTTGAATAAAAAGAAAACCAAACATAGCGCCATTCCTTTCCTTCCTTCGGATAATAACACATAGGGCATCCGTCAAGAACGAGAAACATTTGCCCCGCATGCAAGTCGTAGGACGCGTCCCCGATGCGATAAGTCCCCTCTCCGGAAAGAATAAAATGCAACGACGGATAATACATCGTATGAAAGTGCTTTATGGGTTTGACAAAATGAAAATCGTTATATCCGACACCGCATATGCCGGTAAGCGCGAAGTCGTTTTCATTCGGCGTGATGTAAAACTCCGAAACCATATCAAATTTTGACATATTCTCACCCTCTTGCATTATACAACAAAAAGGCGCAAATGTCTATCATGAGTTCAAAAAAACACATAACACAGAAAAAATAAGCCATAGCAAAATCCCGACGAAGATGATAGAATAAGTGCAGAGACTAAAAAACGGAGGATGCAAAATGAAAAAAGTGAGAATGGCAATTATCGGTCTCGGAAACCGAGGCTACGGAAATATGCAGGCGGTTATGTCCTTTGACGACGTACAGATAACTGCCGTTTGCGATGTATACACTGACAGAGCCGAACGCGCCGCTGCCAAAGCGGAGGAAAAATACGGCGTGCGCCCCTTTTCGACCACCGATTACCGCGAAGTACTTACACGCGGCGACGTGGACTGCGTAATGATTGCCACCGCATGGGAATCCCATGTGCCGATAGCCATTGACACCATGCGTGCAGGAAAACCGGTTGCCTTGGAAGTCGGCGGCGCCTATTCGGCAGAAGACTGCCGCAACCTTGTCAGCACCTACGAAGAAACAAAAACTCCGTTTTTGTTTCTTGAAAATTGCTGTTATGACCGGACGGAGCTTCTCGTCACCGCAATGGCACGCAAAGGTCTTATCGGGGAAATCGTCCATTGTTCCGGCGCTTACGGACATGATCTCCGCGAGGAAATTTTGCACGGCAAAGAAAACAAGCATTATCGCCTCCGCAACTATATCCACCGAAATTGCGAGAACTATCCGACACACGAGTTGGGACCGATTGCAAAGTTACTTCATATCAATCGCGGAAACCGTATGCTTTCCCTTGTCTCCATGGCTTCAAAATCCGTGGGGTTGAAAGAATACGTCAACACTCATAAGGACAACGTGGATCCCGATCTCATCGGACAGGAATTTGCACAAGGTGACATCGTCACCACGATCATCAAGTGTGCAAACGGGGAAACCATTCAGCTCCGCCTCGACACCTCGCTTCCAAGAGTATATGACAGAGAATTTACGATAATTGCGGTATTTCTTGCGCCGGATGACAGAAAGAAGATTGTATTTTTGCATTACACGCAATACGGTCTTTGGATTCTTATGTATTCCTTGCCTTTCAAGCCATATATGCACCCTGCGGTAACCATAAGTGCTGTGGCTGTGTTCCTGACACTCTCGGATCTTTTCAGCAAGCGGTAAATCCCATGCGGGTATATCCATTCTTTTGACATAGTCATAGTAACCACTTCTCGACACCTCAAAGA
>ERZ808246.2390-NODE-2390-length-11812-cov-4.337671_pt1 | contig 11812 bp, 6 predicted proteins | sample MGYA00521083_ERZ808246 | MGnify/ENA primary metagenome ERZ808246 (study PRJEB31516, sample SAMN03275577) | gut metagenome | biome: mammalia-associated habitat; material: feces | host: Papio cynocephalus | place: Kenya | collected 2012-07-07 ...
AGGACTGATCGTGAAAAAGCAGCGCCGACGAAAAAACGGGAGCCTCACGAGCAATCTATATCGCCTAAAAAGAGGCAAAACGTCACACGCTCCCACCAAGGGGGCAGTGTGACGTTTTGCTTTTAATTGCGCTGTCCATAGGGTGGCGTCATCATGGCGCATCCGGAAGAGCCTACTCTATCGGAGAAGATAGAACAGAGAAAAACATGAAGTAAAGAGACGATATGAAGACGGTATTGGAATCATCTTGACGGACATTTTAGTCTTCCGTTATCATCGATCTAAAATCACATTGCAGGGTAAGAGCGAACTGAGGATCTGATCTATAGAGGTGGATCGATCGCGGGTTTTGTTGCATATGAAGGGAAGGTGTGCTATTTTTAATATGAATACTTATAGTTTATAGTTGACTTGAGATATTCCTGTGCGCCTGTTTGAGAAAGGAGGAAACTGCGATGAATAGCAGCCGAAAAACCACGGCAATTCGCGTCGCGTTTGTTATTCTTGCGGCCATCCTTTGCCGCAATATCGGGCGAGAGCTCCCGGGACGGGCGCTGAGCATCGTGCGCAGCTTTCTTTATGTGGGGCTTTTCATGGCGTGGGGCATTTCGCTGCGCCGCCGCGTGATGCAGCCGCAGTCGCGCCGCTTTTTGACCGGTGTGGCTGCGCTGATGGTCTTCTGGATCATGGAGCGGTCTGTCAAATATTACTTTGTCAGCACAGCGGTGGCCACGCGGTATCTGTGGTACTTTTTCTATCTGCCGATGCTTTTCATCCCGCTGCTGGCGGTATTCGTGGCGGCGTCGCTCGGAAAGCCGGAGGATTACTGCCTGCCGAAATGGACAAGGCTCCTTTATGTTCCGGCCGCGGCGCTGCTGCTTTTAGTGCTGACGAACGATCTGCACCAGCTGGTGTTTCGTTTTGACCCGGCGCTCACGGAATGGCGCGACAGCGGCTATACCTATGGCGCGGGCTATTATGCGGTGGCGGGGTTTATGGGCGCATGCGCGCTCGCGGCGCTGGGCATTATGATTTATAAATGCCGCGGCTCGCGGGGGCGGAGGGGCATCTGGCTGCCGCTGTGCTTTCTTCCGCTCTCGGCGGCCTACGCGGTGCTGTATGCGATGTATATTGAAGACCACACCTCGCTTTTATACTATCTGGCGGGGGATATGACGGTAACGCTGTGTCTCCTGTTCGCGGGCCTTTTGGAAAGCTGCCTGCAAACGGGCCTCATCCCGACGAACACCGGCTACGACGCGCTCTTTAAGGCATCGTCCGTGGGGATGAAGATCACGGATGAGCAGTACGCTGTGCGCTATGCCTCCGACGCGGCAAGACCGCTGGCGGAGGAAGCGATGCGTCGAACAGAGAAGGGCGAGTATCTTATCGACGAAAACACGCTGTTGAAGGCTTACGCCATCCACGGCGGGCACATCGTCTGGCAGGAGGATGTGTCCGAGCTTTTACGGGTCAAGCGCGAGCTCGAGTCCGCGCGCGAAGAATTGCAGGAGCGCAACGATCTTCTGCGCGACCAGTACCGAAAGGACGCCCAGCGCTACAAGCTCGAAGAGCAGAACCGGCTCTACGACCTCATTCAGCGCGAAACGCAGCACCAGCTGCGAGAGATCGACACGCTTGCCGCGGCGCTCGGCAAAATGCCGCAGGATGCGCCGGAGCGGCAGAAAATGCTGCTGCGTATCCTCGTGCTGGCGACGTATATCAAGCGCCATAAGGATATGCTGCTCTCCGCTGACCGCAGCGAGACGCTGCCGCTGCATGTGATCGAGGGCGCACTGCGCGAATCGTGCAGCAATTTACCGCTCGGCGGCGTCAAGGGCAACCTCTATCTGCCGCCGCACAAGGCAGTGCTGAAGGTGGATTCCGCGCTCGCGGCCTATGAGCTGTTTGAGGATGCGCTGGAGGCGGCGCTCGATTCGCTGCAATACTTTTTTGTCACTCTCTCAGAAGAGAATGGCGTATTGTGCCTGCACGTCGATCTGGAATGCGGCGCCGATTTGTCGGATCTCCGCGAAAAATATCCCGCCGCCGTGATCGAGCGGGATGACAATGCGTGGTTTCTGTCGCAGGAGCTGCGGGCGGGAGGTGAGAGCGCATGAGCGTGTGGGGACAGATCTCGACCTCCGGGCGATTCCTCTTTCTGCTTACGGTGTTTTTGCTGCTGTGCGTGCAGCTGTTCAGCCTTCTGCGCACCTATGAATACCGGCGCGGGAGGCACTGGCAGGGGAGCGCCGCAACATTTGCGCTGATGCTGGCGCTGTTTCTTGCGCTTTACGACCTGCCGCAGATGAACGGCGTGCCGCTGTGGCTCCTCTGGTGTGCGGCGGGAGCGTTCGCCGTGCACACGGTGACGGGGCTCTGCTTCAGCACGCGCTATTCCCGCAGCCGCATCACGCGTGCGAGCATCAAGGAGGGCATGGACGACTTACCCGTGGCGGGCTGCTACTTTGCGGAAAACGGTCGGGTGAAGCTCTGCAACCGCCGGATGTACCGGCTCTATCACGCGATGAGCGGGCGCGATCTGCAGACGCTCGTCGAGCTGCACGCGGCGATGGAACATTGTGCCGACCGCGGTGTTGGCTGCACGAGAGACGGCGGCTATATTTTCCCCGACGGCAGCGTGTGGTACTATTCAGAGCGCAGAACCATCGCCGAAGACGGCAGCGCGTATACGGAGAGCATCTTTACCGACGGTACAGAGCTCTCGGCGGCGAACGACGAGCTCAAGCGCGATAACCGCGAGCTGCGCCGTGTGAACGAAAAGCTGCAAAAGATGTACGTCCGCGCTGAGGACCGCATCCGCGAGCGGGAGTACCTCGCCTTCAAAATGAAAATTCACGACGACATCGGCCAGAGCCTTTCCGTTCTGCGCCGCGCGCTGCAAAACGGCGGCGCGGATGAAGAAGCGCAGATCAAGCGCCTGTCGCTCGCCGCGGGTACGCTGGTCTATGCCCAGCGCCCTGAGAGCGACGACCCCTTTGACGCGCTGCTCGCAGAGAGTGCGGAGGTCGGCGTGGAGATCAGGCTCGACGGTATGCTGCCGCTCGAGCCCACGATCTACGACCTTGTCGTCAAGGCCATCCGCGAGTGCCTGACGAACTGCGTGCGCCACGCGCACGGCACGTGCGTGTTCGTTAAAATTCGCGGCATTCCGGGCGGCTACACCGTGACCATCACGAACGACGGCGAGAAGCCGCGCGCGAAAATTATCGAGGGCGGCGGACTGAGCGATCTGCGCCGCAGCATCGAGAATGCGGGCGGCGAGATGTCGGTTTCGCACTACCCGGAATTCATGCTGCGATTCACCCTGATGCGGGAGGAGATGGAACTGTGAAATTATCCGTGCTTATCATTGAAGATAACAAATACATGCAGGACTTTTTCGCGGGGATGTTCGCGCTCGACGAGCGCTTCACCGTCGCAGGCTCACTGCGCGACGCCGAGCAGGCGGCGTATTTCTGCGCGCTCAACCGCGTCGATCTGGTGCTGATGGACGTGCAGACGCTGCACGGGCATTCGGGACTTGCCGCCGCCGAGCAGATCAAGGCGCAGTCGCCGCGCGTGAAGATCGTGGTCGTCACGTCGCTCGTCGACGCGCTTGTGCTCGAAAAGGCACGAAGGATCGGCGTAGACAGCCTGTGGTACAAGGACCACGGCGAGCAGGAACTCATGGACGTGGTCGACCGCACGCTCTCCGGCGAGCACATTTTCCCCGACCGGGAGCCGAACGTCGAGATCGGCGCGGCGTGGTCGGACGAGCTGTCCGACACGCAGAAAAACATTCTGCGGCTCTACATCCGCGGCAATTCCTACTCCGTCATCGGCAAAAAGCTCTATTTGGAGGAGGCGACCGTCAAGTATCACATGAACCAGATGATACAAAAGTGCGGCTTCCGCACCAAGCAGGAGCTCATCGCCGCCGCCATCGAGAGCACCGTCATCACCGCCATGGGCGAGCTGTAAAACTGCATCAAGTCGATCCCCCTCACCGGCCGGTGAGGGGAATTTTTGTGTCTCGGGGCAAAAGACTATACTTTCGTATAAAGACAGGGCAGGCAAAATTTTCTACAATGAAGGTGTGAAAATAGCGTCTGCGTGCGGAAAGGCAGGTGAGTGCAATGCGCATTATTATCTTAGACATGCAGAGCAAATTGATGTCGAGGGCGCTTGAGCGCGTGCTCCGGCTCGAGATGGACGAGTGCACGCCCATCATCTCCGAAGCGCCGGAGGACACAGCCGAGCAGTGCAGGCTGTTCAGGCCCTACGCCCTCTTTATGGAGGTCACGGGCTACACACCGTGGATGCTCGACGAGCGGCTCAAGATCTGTGAAAGCGTGCGCCGGACGCTGCCGGAGTGCAAGTTCGTCCTCTCGGTGGACGAAAATGCCGACCCCAAGCTGGCCGGCCGCGTGGTGCAGTGCAAAAAGGACGGAAAGATCGACGCATTCATCTACAATTCGACAAGCGAGCGCTATCTTGCCGCCATTCTGGACAGTTTGTAAAAGAATAGCGGCGTGATAGGCCGCAGACACAGAAAAATTTCCTGAAAGGGGAGAAAGTAACATGAAAAAACGGGTAATGAGCTTATTGCTCTGCCTCGCGCTGGCGCTGACGCTGCTTCCTATGTCGGTTTTCGCAGAGGGCGGAACAACGCAGGAAGGTAAGGCCACGCTCATCGGTTTTGCCGCGGGCAGCAAGGCCGGTAATGCGTATATCCGGAACGAGAACATGACGATTTTGGATGCAACTGGCACAGGCGGCAACAATCCTAATAACACACGTGGTGCTGTGGGCCAGAAGGCTGTTTTGAGCCCCTATACGCCGTCCACTGTGGCTAAGTACAATCCGCCGGGGTACGAGCACAATGATTACAGTGTAACAGCTATTATTGTGCAGAACGCGGATGAGGCCGGCACAGGCTCTCAGCGACGGCTGCGCAAGGTGGACACCTTCCAGCCCGGCATGACCTACCGCTTCACGTTTCAGGATACCTCCTGGCCGGTGAACAGCACCGTCAAGGGCGGCGGCTACCTGGGCGAGTTGACGGAGAAGAATTTCAATATCCGCGGCGGCGGGTACGGTGCGAGCGTCGTCAAGGTCGAGCGGGTGGCCCAGAAGGTCAATGTCACCGGTGACCCGTCCAAAGATATGCAGGGCTTCTTTTATAACGTCTGGATCAAAATAGACGGCAGAAAAAAGAGCTACTCGGTGGGAACGGTGGGCGTTACGAACGCTACAGGGCTGGACGATTTTAACAACAGTACGCCCGTTGGCGGCGGCAAGGCCAAAGAGGGTACTGCTGTCGAACTGACCGCACCGAAGCGGGTGGGCAGCAAGCTCTTTACCGGCTGGTCCGTTACCGCCGACAACACCAGCTATACGGATGCGTTAGACATCAGTTATTACTGCAATCTGAAACGGTTTACCAGCGGTGACACCTCGAATAACAACAATGTGTACTGCTCGTTCCTGATGGGTGACAAGAGCATCCGCGTCGAAGCCGTGTATGCCGAGTCGGGTACGTCGGGCGTGGTGACCTTCAACAGCGTCAAGCTGTGGGTAACGCCGCCGGTCAATGGCGGCAAGGCCGTGGCAGCGGCAGTGCCGGAGTTTGACAAACTGGGAGAGGCATACCAGATCAACAAGGTCGAATGGCTGGAGGATCAGCCGAACGGCGCCTACAACTATCTTCACACGGCGCCCTCCAAGACCTTTGACCCGTCGAAGTGCTACACCATGCGCGTCTTGCTGGAGCTGAACGACGGCTACGCCTTTACAGACAAGGACGGCGTCAACATTATCATCAACGGTCAGAAATACGGTACCGATGGTTACACACTCCATGATAATGAACGCCGTTCGATCCCGGTTTCCTATGATTACGATGCGACCGGAAAAGCGTTGGCCATCTATATTCCTGCGGATGGTCAGAACACATGGCTCACCACATACAAGAGCCAGGCGGCGCTGACATTCACGGACGGTCAGGATGTTGCCCGTATCGAGAGCATTCAGGCGATTCCTGCCGGCACCGGTGAGACGAAAACGGTGTCCACGGCCTCCGGTCAGACTACTGCGCTGGCGGCGGGCAAATACACCGTCAAGGTCAATGTCTGGGTATCCGATACCATACAGAAGCTCATGGCGGGCTATACCAACAAGGGCGGCAGGCTGAACGGTATGTCGATGGGCGGACGCTCCAACGGCAATCCGGTGACGCTGGACGCCGCCGTTCTGGGCCTGATGAACCCGAGCGCCCTCACCGGCCAGACACCGTTTGGTTCCGGTATCAAGAACTATGACGGAACGTATACCTATACTTTAGAGCCCCTTACGGTGGACAGCGGCGAGAAGTATCTGCTGGCGGCGGCACTGAGCCTGAAGGCAAAGCCGCTGATCCCCCAATTTGAGCTCGACTACCCCGATGAAATGCTGATCACCAGCAAAAATCTGACAGCCAGCGCGACCATCGAGGGCACCGCCGCCAAGGTCATCAGCGGCAGTATCACTTACACCGATGCCTGCCGGTTTGGCAGAAAGCTGACCACCGGCGTGACCGTCACGGTCGGCGAAGAAACACTCGATGAAAGCAATTACACTTATCAGTGGCAGCGCAAGAACAGCTCTGGCTGGACGGATATTGAAGGTGCAACCGGAAAGCAGTATACGCCTGTTGCTGAGGATGTCGGCAAGGAAATCCGCCTTGTTATCAACGGCACGAACGGCTATACCGGCATGATCGTCGGCGGTGCGAAGGAAGTGGAGAAGGCGGTTGAAAGCCGCTATCCTGACAGGCCGCGGCTGAATGCAATTAAGGTTGGCAAAACCTACACCGGCTTCGAGATCGTCAACCACAACCCTGACTGTGAATATGTTTGGAGCTTAACTGAAACGCCGAATTGGAACGACAATAAGATCAATTCTTCGGAAGTAAAGGGCTTGGATGCGGATAAGACCTACAATGTATTTGTCCGTTACAAGGAAACCACGACCACCGAAGCAGGCACCGGCGTGAACTTCAACAGCGTCAAGCTGGCGGATGAAAGCTACCTGTCCAAGCTGGTGTTGAGCATGGGAACCGTGGAGTATACGCCTTTTGGCAAGGGCAATACGATCTATATTCAAAATGGCACTTCTATTTCCTTAAATGTTTCCAAAAATCCCGATAATGCAAATTCAGGTACAAATTTTATATTTAAGTCTCTGAATCCGTATCAAGATGTCTTTACGGTTTCACCTTCGGAGAGCACCGCAGTTACTGCTGTACCGAGCAGCATCACGATTACCGGTATGAAAGTCGGCACCGAAAAACTTGGCGCGTATTATGGGCTAACCAACGATAACTATGGCACTTGGAAAATTGTCGTTTACAACGATGTCTCCACTATTGCACCTGCGGATATTGAAATCAGCAGTGCACCCGCCTTTGGCGATGTAACTTTGGAAAAAGGTGAAACCTACACACCTGATGCAATTACCATAGACAACATTACCGTAAGACCGGAAGGTGCATTGATCGGTGCTAAATTGAAATGGAAGGTCTGTACGGGGAATGGCTATGGTAAAGCCTACGGTGAGTCCAATGATTCTATCGCGGTAGATGAAACCACGGGGGAAATAACTGCAAAAGAAGTGACGGATTCTGCGCAGGATTGGCAGAAAGAAGTCGTTTTGTTTGCAGTAAAAAATGGCAAGGAGTTATCTATTGCAAATTATCATGTTACCGTCAAGACCAAAGAACCTGTTGCCCTTACGGGCATTGCGGTAACGCCGAAAACGCTGAAACTGAAGGTCGGCGAGAGCTTTGACCTTGTGGCAGCAAAAATCCCCGTGAATGCGGATGATACAACAGACATCACATGGAGCAGCAACGATCCGACTATCGCAACCGTTGACGACAGTACCGGCAAAGTGACGGCTGTGGCAGAGGGCACGGCGACCATCACCGCCACCTGCGGTGATAAAACAGCAACCTGCGTTGTCACCGTCATCGACCCGAATCACCCCCACAATGTCACCAGCTGGTCGAATTTCAGCGAAAGCCAGCATTTCGGCTTGTGCGGTACCTGCGGTGCTGTGCAGTATGCGCCTCATGCCTGGGCAAAGAGCGGTACGGGCTCTTATGGCTCCTGCGATTATGTCCGCTACAACTGCACCGTTTGCGGTGCGGAGAAAATGGAGCTGACCGCCAGGCCCGACCCGACCTATCCGGTCTATCCCGTCACACCGTCAAAGCCTGCTGAGCCTGAAAAGCCCGACGACGGCAAGCACCCCTTCACCGATGTCAAGCCCGGCTCCTACTATGAGGACGCCGTGATCTGGGCGGTCGGCAAGGGCATCACCGGCGGCACTTCCGCCACCACCTTTGCTCCCAATGCCGCCTGCAACCGTGCGCAGGCTGTGACCTTCCTGTGGCGTGCCGCCGGTTCTCCGGCTCCCAAGAGCACGACCATGCCATTCACGGATGTTCCCGTTGGCAGCTACTATTATGACGCGGTGCTGTGGGCTGTGGAGAACGGCGTCACCAACGGCACCTCTGCCACGACCTTCAGCCCCAACGCATCCTGCAACCGCGCGCAGATCGTCACCTTCCTGTGGCGCGCTCTGAAGTCTCCCGCAGCAAGCGCGGCGAATCCCTTCACCGATGTTGCCTCTGATGCCTACTACACCAATGCGGTGCTGTGGGCTGTCAAGGAGGGCGTGACTGCCGGTACGACTGCCACTACCTTCAGCCCCGCGGCGGACTGCACCCGTGCGCAGATCGTCACCTTTATCTATCGCGCACTGGCAAAGGCTTAAACATCCCCTGAAAACATAAAGCCTCTCAAAGGCCGGCGGCAAAGATTCTACTGCCGGCCTTTCTTCAAAATCATTCTCCGCTGTGTGCGGAAAGAAAATAAAGAAAGAGGACGCTTTTATGAAGATGAAAAAGAAACTTGCGGCGCTTGCGCTGTGCGTTGTCACGGCTGCCGCGCTCATGACCACGGCGTTTGCCGCCGCGCGCTTTTCCGATGTACCGGAAAAAGCGTGGTACTGCAAGGATGTGGAGTCCGCCGTGGAGCAGGGACTTGTCAACGGCACGAGCAGTACGACCTACTCGCCTGATAAGAACCTGACCTATGCCGAGGCGATCAAGCTGGCCGCCTGTATGCATAAGAAGGTCACCACCGGCAGCACGGAGTTTGAAACGAGCAGCCCGTGGTACCAGACCTATGTCGACTATGCGGCGGAGAACGGTATCATTAAAGATGTAAAGGCATATACCTGGACAGATAACGCCACCCGTGCGGGCTATATGGCCATTTTTGCGAATGCCATTCCCGATACGGGCCTCCGATCCGGGTACAGCGCGCTCAAGGAGATCAACAAGGTCGCTGACGGTTCGATCCCCGATGTTTCGATGTCGCATCCGCAGGCGGACGCCATCTATAAGCTCTACCGCGCGGGCATTCTGCAGGGCAATGACGAAAAGCACAGCTGTGACCCTTCAAGTGCCATCAAGCGCAGCGAGGTCGCAGCCATCCTGACGCGCATGATGAATGATGACAAGCGCGTCAGCTTTACAATGGGAGATGACTCCGGCGAGCTGAAGATCACCAAACAGCCTGCCTCCGTCACCGCGGCAAACGGTGAAAAGGCAGTGCTGAGCGTGGAGACGAGCGGTGAGAAGGACAAGAGCAAATTCAAGTGGAAGCGCTCGCTCGACGGCAAAAAGTGGGAGGACGTGCCAAACAACACACAGTACAGCGGCGCTGACACCGACACCCTGAGCATCGAGACAAACGAGGAAACGGCAAGCTATCAGTACCAGTGCGAGGTCAACTATAACGGCACCTATACACTCAGCGGCGTTGCAGATCTCAATGCCTACGGCCCGCTGACGATTGAAAAACAGCCGGTCAGCACCTCCGCCGCCATTGGCGAGTGGGCGACCTTCACGGTCACCGTCAAGTACGGCACCGCCCCGTACCGCTACAGTTGGACGCGCAGCAACAGCAAGGATGGCAGTTATTATGAGCTGCTGAACACCGAGGGAATGGTCAAGGGAGCCAATGCCAACACGCTCCAGATCTGCGCCTCACAGGAGAGCTGGGACCGCGACTATTATTACCGCTGCAAGATCACCGATAAAAACGGCAAGACCGTCTACACCGACTCGGTGCAGATGCTGCGGACGGCCGGTGTGCTCAGCTTTGACCGCCTTGAGTCGGTAAACACCTATATCGGCAACACCGTGGACTTCACCGTTAAGATCTCCGGCGGCAGAGGTCCCTACACCTACAAATGGTATGTCGCCGCGATTGACGGACGGACCGATTGGACGCCCATCATCAACGATGACACCTACAGCGGCCTGACCGGTACGAGCAGCAAGACCGAGTCCACGCTGACGGTCAAGGCGAACGAAAAGTCCTACGACCAGAAGTTCCGCTGCGAGATCTCCGATGCAAGCGGCAACAAAGTCACGACAAATGCCGCGTGGATGAACGTCGGCTTCTCTATTATGCGCCAGCCGCAGACCGTGAGCGGAAAGATCGGCGAAAAGGTCAGCTTTTGGGTGCGTGCCGACAATGGCCCGCTGCCCTATGAATTCAAGTGGCAGGTCAGGGAGAAGGGCTCCGATCAATGGAAAGACGTGGAGAGTGTCAGAGCCGATGCCGAAAATGACAACTGCGGCACACTGACCATTACAGTAAAGAGCAGCGATGAGGGCAGCGCGTTCCGCTGCATCGTTACCGACAGCCTCGGCGACGAGGCGGTTTCTCAGGAGGCAACGCTCTACGTTAAATAAATTGCCGTGAAACTGGCTGATCCGACCGCGTGGAAACTCCCCGCGGTCGGACGAAACGAAAGGAGCGTGACCGCCATCAAACATCTGAAAAAATTGACGATCCTGCATTCCAATGACATGCACGGCGACTTTCTCGCCGAGCAGATCGACGAAAGGCTGGTCGGCGGCGTGTCGCTGCTCTCGGGCTATGTCAACAAGGTGCGCAGCGAGGAGAAAAATGTCCTTTACGCCATCGCAGGGGATATGTTCCGCGGCAGCGTCATCGATTCGGAGTACAAGGGCACGTCGACCATCGGCATTATGAACCTGCTGGGGCCAGACGTCGCCACCATCGGCAACCACGAAGTCGACTACGGCCTGGCGCACCTGCTGTTTCTCGAAAAATGCGCGGACTTTCCCATCATCAACGCGAATTTCCACATCAAGTCCAACGGCAAGCGCATGTTCCAGCCGTTCTGGATCGCCCGCATCGACGGAATGAAGGTGCTCTTCATCGGCATCATCACCGAAGAGGTGCTGGCGGCGACGAAGAATGAAGACCTCATCGGCTCCTTTGTGGACATCGGCGAGGCGGCGAAGGAGGTCGGCAACATCTGCAACGCTTACAATGCCATTGACATTGACTTCACAGTGCTGCTGACGCACATCGGCTTTGAAGAGGACAAAAAGTTGGCGGCTCTGCTGGACCCCGACTGGGGCGTGGACGTCATCATCGGCGGCCACTCTCACACGTACCTCACCGAGCCTGCCAAGGTCAACGATATCTACATCGTGCAGGCAGGCACCGGCACCGACCAGATCGGCCGCTTTGACATTATGGTGGATACCGACCGCAACGCCATCGACACCTTCACCTGGCAGCTCGTCCCCATCGACGATCAGCATTGCCCGCGGGACGAGGAACTGGAGAAGTTCATCCTGCGGTACAAGGATGCCACCAGCGAGAAGTATGACCGGATCATCACGCGCTTTGCCTGCGAACTGGGGCATCCCCGCCGC
>ERZ808246.2392-NODE-2392-length-11801-cov-5.886004_pt1 | contig 11801 bp, 7 predicted proteins | sample MGYA00521083_ERZ808246 | MGnify/ENA primary metagenome ERZ808246 (study PRJEB31516, sample SAMN03275577) | gut metagenome | biome: mammalia-associated habitat; material: feces | host: Papio cynocephalus | place: Kenya | collected 2012-07-07 ...
TAATTTTTATAATTACTTTTCTTCCTTTATCTTTGCCTGAGCGGCAGCAAGTCTTGCGATAGGAACTCTGAACGGTGAGCAGGAAACATAGTCCAGACCGATCTTGTGGCAGAATTCTACCGAAGACGGGTCTCCGCCGTGTTCGCCGCAGATACCGCAGTGCATATCCGGTCTTGTTGACTTACCGAGCTTAATAGCCATTTCCATAAGCTTACCAACGCCTGTCTGGTCAAGCTTAGCAAACGGATCGTTCTCAAAGATTTTAGCGTCATAGTAAGCGTCTAAGAACTTACCTGCGTCGTCTCTTGAGAAGCCGTATGTCATCTGAGTAAGGTCGTTTGTACCGAAGCAGAAGAATTCAGCTTCCTTAGCGATTTCATCAGCTGTTAATGCGGCTCTCGGGATTTCGATCATTGTACCTACTTCGTACCTAAGGTCGATACCTGCTGCTGCGATTTCAGCGTCAGCTGTTGCAACGACAACATCCTTTATGTTCTTTAATTCCTTAACTTCGCATACGAGCGGAATCATAATTTCGGGAACGATGTTCCAGTCAGCGTGTGCCTTCTTAACATTGATAGCGGCACGGATAACTGCCTTTGTCTGCATCTTTGCAATTTCAGGATATGTTACTGCAAGACGGCAGCCACGGTGACCCATCATCGGGTTAGCTTCGTGAAGTCCGTTTATTATATCCTTGATTGTTTCAACAGATTTGCCCTGTGCCTTTGCAAGAAGCTCGATATCGGCATCATCTGTCGGAACGAACTCATGAAGCGGAGGATCCAGGAATCTGATTGTTACGGGGCAGCCTTCCAAAGCTTCGTAAAGCTTTTCAAAATCGCCCTGCTGCATCGGAAGAATCTTATCAAGAGCAGCTTCTCTTTCTTCAACTGTATCCGAGCAGATCATTTCTCTGAATGCGTCTATTCTGTTGCCTTCAAAGAACATATGCTCTGTACGGCAAAGACCGATACCTTCAGCGCCGAGCTCCTTAGCTTTCTTAGCGTCAGCCGGAGTATCTGCGTTTGTTCTTACCTTCAATGTCTTGAACTTATCAGCCCAACCCATGATTGTGCCGAATTCGCCTGCGATTGAAGCGTCAACTGTCGGGATAATTCCGTCGTAAACGTTACCTGTTGTACCGTCTAACGAAATCTCGTCTCCCTCGTGATATTCCTTGCCTGCAAGAGTAAACTTCTTGTTAGCTTCATCCATAGCGATGTCGCCGCAGCCCGATACACAGCATGTACCCATACCACGTGCAACAACGGCAGCGTGTGAAGTCATACCGCCTCTTACCGTAAGGATACCCTGAGCGGCTTTCATACCTTCGATATCTTCAGGTGATGTTTCAAGACGAACAAGAACAACCTTTTCGCCTCTTGCGCCCCATTCCTTAGCGTCATCTGCTGTGAACACGATTTTACCGCAAGCAGCACCGGGCGATGCGCCGAGAGCCTTTGCGATAGGTGTTGCGGCTTTAAGAGCCTTAACGTCAAACTGCGGATGGAGAAGTGAGTCGAGGTTTCTCGGGTCGATCATAAGAACTGCGTCCTTTTCTGTGATCATACCTTCTTCAACGAGGTCACAAGCTATCTTTAAAGCAGCCTGAGCCGTTCTCTTACCGTTTCTTGTCTGAAGCATGTAAAGCTTCTTATCTTCAATCGTGAATTCCATATCCTGCATATCGTGATAGTGGTTTTCAAGATTTTTTGCGATTTCAACGAACTGATCGTAAACTTCGGGCATAATTTCCTTCATCTGATCTATCTTCTGAGGAGTTCTTACGCCTGCAACAACGTCCTCACCCTGAGCGTTCATAAGGAATTCGCCCATGAGGTGCTTTTCGCCGGTAGCCGGGTCACGTGTGAATGCAACACCTGTTCCCGATGTTTCGCCCATGTTACCGAACGCCATCATCTGAACGTTTACTGCTGTACCCCATGAATACGGGATATCGTTGTCACGTCTGTATACGTTTGCACGGGGGTTGTCCCATGAACGGAATACGGCTTTGATTGCGCCGAACAGCTGATCGATAGGATCTGTCGGGAAGTCTTCGCCGATCTTTTCTTTATATTCAGCCTTGAACTGCGATGCGAGTTCCTTAAGGTCTTCAGCCGTAAGCTCAACGTCCTGAGTTACGCCCTTTTCAGCCTTCATTTTGTCGATAAGTTCTTCAAAGTATTTCTTGCCGACTTCCATAACTACGTCCGAATACATCTGGATAAATCTTCTGTAGCAGTCCCAAGCCCATCTGGGGTTGTTTGACTTCTTAGCCATAACTTCAACAACTGTTTCGTTAAGACCTAAGTTAAGGATTGTGTCCATCATACCCGGCATTGAAGCTCTTGCACCCGAACGAACGGATACCAAAAGCGGATTCTCCTGGTCGCCGAACTTCTTACCTGTGATTTTTTCCATCTTTGCGATGTTTTCCATGATCTCTGCCTGAATTTCGGCGTTGATCTGTCTGCCGTCCTCATAGTACTGTGTGCAGGCTTCTGTTGAAATTGTGAAACCCTGAGGAACAGGCATACCGAGCTTTGTCATTTCGGCAAGGTTTGCGCCTTTTCCGCCGAGAAGCTCTCTCATGCTTGCGTCACCTTCGCTGAAAAGGTATACGAATTTTTTTGACATTGGAATCTCCTCCTGTTATTTTTTTCAGTTTATTTTACTGTCCATAATAACTATTATATCATAAAATACATAATTGTCCATAATATTTTTTAAAATTTTTGTCACAAATTTGATTTTTGGAAAAATTAATGGTTTGTGAACGATTTTTATATTTATATATGGTTAATTTTCAGTAATTCTGACCACAGCGACAGTCATATCATCGAAAATCATACCATGGCTTTTTTCTATAACGGTTTCCATAATATCCTGTGCGGTCTGCTCCGTATCGGACGGCTCGGCACGGAGTTTCTTTTTTATCCACTCGGTGCTTACCGCTCCCTCCTCCGCTCCGCACACGCCGTCCGACATCATTACTATCATATCGCCGCCGTAAACACGTTTTACCTGTCCCTGCGGCTTTATGTCGGAAATTATCCCTGCCGGCATAGAAACGGAGAACACCGTTTCTATATTTCCGCCGTGGCTTATAAGGCTTTCCGCCGCACCCACTTTGTAAAATTCCGCCGTGCCGTAAATCAGGTCGATACACAATAAATCTATTGTGGAGAACATCTCCTTGTCCATTTTAAGGCACAGCGAGGAGTTTATCATTTCAATCGCCGTTTCGGTTTCAAAGCCTGCCATAAGAAATTCACGCAAAAGCCGCAGGGTTGTGCGGCTTTCCTGCATTGCTTTTTTGCCGCTGCCCATACCGTCCGCTATTATGACATATTTTTTGTAGTTCTCGGTCGTGAACGCCGCTGCACTGTCGCCGGAAAGCTCCGCCTCGTCGCTTTTTATCTGACGCATGGAAACGTCCGCACAGTATTTCGGCTTTGAAACGAATTTCATAAGCGCTCCGCTATATTCCTTATCTCTGCCCATCGGCACGGAAAACACCTCCGTCAGAGCCGCCTCCGCCTTTTTCACATCTGCTCCTATGCCGAGTCCGAGATACACCTCCGTGCGCCCCGTGGCATTCTCCGCAACGCTCACCTCAAACGCCGTTATGCCCTGCTTGTCCAGCACATTAACCACCGTTTCCTCCAAATCCTCACGGAAGGTAAATCCCTCCAGGACATCGGTTGAAAGATTTTCAAATATTTTCGCCGTTTCGCTGTACTGGCGTGCTATTATATCACGCTCCGAAACAGCCTCCCCTGCACGTATAAGCCGTTTTTTGTAAAGCTCGTAAACGTGGTTTAATTCGCTCACAAAAACATCGCTCCGTATGCATTTGTCACGAAAGCTTTTTGGCATGGAGGATGCCGTAAGCACGCCCTCCGTTTCAATCGTTCCCAAAAGCGACATAACGCCCTTGTAGGTTTTTGTAAAATCGTTCTGCCAGCACTTTACCGCCATGGAACAGCCGGCACACACACGCTGCGACATCTCGTCAAAAAGTCCGCCTACCTCTTTGCGGTACAGATTTATACGCTTGTCCGATTCCTCCGTAAAGCATTTGTTTAAGCTGTTAAACGCCTCTGCCATACGCTCCGTTTTTGCGGACAGATACTCCTTTACACGGACGTCTGCGCTTATCGACTCCATGCGGAGCGATTTGGAGAAAAATATGTTTATATATTTATGCAGTTTTTTCGGAGTAAGCACAAAAAGCAATGCAGCACACGCCGCATCTATTGCGGAAATCGGCTCCGCACCGCCCTGCATACATATGGATACCGCCGCTATTCCGCCGATAAAACCGACCGCCGTTCCGACACGTCCGTAGCCTTTGAGAAAATTTCCGAACATTGCGCTTATGCCGTAGGCGCCGCCCGTAAGTGCCGAAAGCGGCGATGACAGCGTACTCATAAAGCCTATGCACATCGCTCCGCCCCCTGCCGACGCAAGATTTGAATACAGCGCCATACACATGGAAACATACATTGCCGCAATATTTGCCGGGTTTATCCCGTACGGGAGCTTTATCCCCGAAAGTCCGGTTATGAATATACCGGCGCAAACGGCAATGGACACCATTTCCTCCTGCGAAACGTATGAGCGGCTCCGCCTGTTTTCGAGAAAGGTTTTCGTATTTGTAAACACCGTATACACGATTGCCGAAACGATGCTTTCTATAAGCAGGAGCATCACGTCATACACGCCTATGTAATCATACGCAAACATCGCCGCTCCGCCCACAAGCACCGACATTCCGCACACCGTTGCCTCGATTATGCGCTTTTCGCTCTTGCGTGTTTTTAAGTATATCCAGAACAGCAAATCCGCAATAAGATATTTTATTACCGCCATTCCCGCTCCCGCCGATATGAGTCCGCCGCACATTACGGCTATTCCTATGTACGCTATCCCCTTGTCAAAGCCTGCCGCAAAAAACGCCGTTCCGAACGGGAACATTCCCATAACCGACGCACGTGACGCAAGCAGCATAAACACGGCGGCGGCTATATCCTTTAGTGCCGGACGTCTTAGGGGCGCAGAGTGCGGCATTGTGTTTATTTCCATTTTTTCCTCCATTCCGCTGTCCTACGGCAGCATATAGTAAATCATTTACTATTATATCACCTCATTGACGAAAATTTTGTCATATTCTCTGCCTGATTACAAAAACTTCACGACAACATTTGACAAAATCCGCAAATTATGCTACAATAATAGAAAATACAAGTAAAAGACGGTTTACACACAATATGATTGGAGAATGCATTATGATGAGAATTGCTGTTTTTTCGGATACCCATGGCGACATAAAAAGGTGTATACACATAATCGACTCGATAAAGCCCGACATTGTAATCCATGCAGGCGACTGCGAAAATGACGCACGGGCGCTTATTTCGATGTATCCCGATCTGAAATTTTACTGCGTGTGCGGAAATAACGATTTCTCACGCACGTTTCCGCCTCAAGTGGTTTTTGAGGCTGACGGGAAGAAGATTTTTGTAACGCATGGACACGAATACAAAGTAAAGTATGAAAGCACGTATACCACTCTGTATGAAAAAGCAAAAGAATTTAATGCGGATTTATGCGTTTTCGGACACACGCATATCCCGTATTCGGATTTCAGAGAGGGTATGCGAATACTCAACCCCGGCAGCATACGCTACGGCGGCACTTACGGTGTATGCGAAATTGAAAACGGAAGGCTCAAAACGTGCATACTTGAAATATAAAAATCAATAAAAACGGCGGAAAGCTTTCGGCTTTCCGAAAAATGCGTGACATTTTCGCTTAAAAACCGCATATTTATACGGTTTTGATGTCACGCATTTTTTATTTTTCATTTTGTTTTGATTGTGCGTGCCGAAATAGCGGAAAACCCCTTGATTTTCGGGTTTTTAAGACCTATAATAAAGTCGCTCCTTTAGAGAGCTCGTTTGTTTTACACATCGAATACGGTCCCCCGGCCGTATTCCGGAAAAATGGCGCTGTTCAAGAAAAATGCGTCATTTTTTTGTTGACTATATATGCACAATATGCTAATATGTTCTTGAAATTTTTAATCATACGGAGGCGCATTATGGGCAGATGCAATTCAATATATCAGATAAGTTTACGAACATTTACGAAAAAGGGTACGCTTAAGGCGGCGCAGGAACTTATTCCGCACATTGCAAGAATGGGATTTGACAGCATTTATGTCTGCTCATTGTGCGAAGCTGACGCCGACCCCGATATAATGACGTGGAGTCCGAGACAGATTTTGTCCAATTCGGGAAACCCGAAAAACTCATATAAAATCAAAGACTTTTTCCACGTTGACCCCGAATACGGAACGGACGAGGATTTGAGAGATTTTATCGAGTGCGTTCACAAGCACGGAATGAAGTACATATTCGACCTTGTATATCTGCACTGCGGCAGAAATGCCGTATTTATTGATGAAATAGCCGATTCGGTAATAAAAGGCAAGGACGGCAAGCCGATAATCGGCGAAACATGGCCGTTTGCGAGAATAAATTACGAAAGCGCCGAAATGCGTGAGTATTTATGGAAGAATATGTTTTATTATGCGTTTGATTTTGACGTGGATGGTTTCCGCTGTGATGTCGGAAGCAAAGTTCCGGTTGACTTTTGGGCGGAGGGCGCACGCCGCATTCGTGAGAAAAAGCCGGATTTCATTATGATAAGCGAGGACTTTAACCCTGCCTATTATTCGGACGAGTACAAGGACGTATTCGACTTGTGGTATCTGGGCGATTGCCCGCAAAAGGCTCTCTTGAAAGGCGAAATGACAACAAAGGAATTTAAGGAAAAAGAAATTTTCAAGGACTGCCAGACCGACAGCAAGGGCGCACGCTATCTTGAAAACCACGACACCGCCTCCGATATGGGATCAAAGCGTACCGACAAGCGCACACGCCTTTACGGTCCCGATAATTTTGAAACGCTTATGAATTATCTGTGGAACGGCGTTCCGTTCGTATGGAACGGCTTTGAAGTTGCGGACAATTCGGTGCAGAGTATGTTTGCGTCAAGGGAATACGGCGGATTTAACTCAATAGACTGGTCATATGCCCTCACCGATTTGGGTATTGAGCGTATGAATTTTATAAAATCATTAAATGCGATAAGAAACAAGCACCCCGAACTGCAATTCTCAAAAATGAGCTGGCTTGCCGACAAAGAGGGTATGCTTGCATTTAAGCACAGCTTAAACGGCGAGGAACTGTTTGCCGTGCTGAATTATACGGACAAGGAAATATCCGAAGATTTTGACAAAATCCCCGAAAAGGCGGAGTTGTGCGGCAGTGAGCAAAAACACGCTTACGCTCGGCGCATACGGATATTATGTGGGATATATACAGGAATAAAACACACAAAAGAGCAAGGCAGTGCCTTGCTCTTTTTGTATGCACACCCAATATGAGGTTTCGCAAATCCGTAGGGGTCGATGCCCACATCGACCCTAAATGTTTCACACTCGGGACGATGAAAGGCATCGTCCCCTACCGTAAATTGCAAACATACAGAAAAATCACGGGCGTTTCGGCAGGAGCAAGCCCCTGCCATACTGTGATTTGCGTTCATTGTAACCGCATTTTGTCAACCATAATCATTGTTTTTCATCAACAACAACGCTTGCCAACGACATCTCGCTGTACTGCGTGGATATTATGCTGTTTTTCGCAATTCTCGAATATATACCGCTGAATTTTCCGCCGTAAACGAAAAGTCCCGTTATTGAAGAATAATTCCGATATTCGGCATCCTTATTATGCGGAAGGTCGATATTCAGTGTTTCGTACGGTTTTACGTACTCCTGCAAAAGATACCCGTCGCCGATATTTTCGGTCACGTGCTTTATCCACTCGCTCTCACTTTCAAATTCCACACCGGCATACACGCCCTTTGACGCATACGAGTCCTCCGGCTTTATTACCCAGTTGTCCTTTGTGCGGAGAACATCATATTTTTTCACATTATCCGCCGTAAGAAAAGTTGTAAACGGGATATGCTCTCTTACAAATTCACGCTCCGCTTTGGTAAGAAAAGATGATGTCATACCGTCATGCAGTATTTTAAACACACGCTTGTTATGCACTATCTGTGTTTTGAAATCGCCGATAAGGCACACATCATCATTTTTAACCGCATTTATAAACGGCTGTACCCTGTCGTAATTTTTCATAATATCGCACGTTACGGCACGGCGGTACACTGCGTCTATCTGCCTGCCCGTCGGCGAGAGCAGCTTGCCGTCCGCATAGCCGAGACTCGTTATTTCGCAAATTTCACAGCTTATACCTTTCTTTTCAAAATGCTCCTTAAACACATTAAACTCGTTGTCGGACGCACTCGACATAAAATCCACGATTGCCACGTGCGGATTTTCCTTTGCTTTGGGATACGTGCCGTATATGCGCATAAATTCATCGACCCACGAGTCGAAAAGTTCGAACGAGTACGTATTGTACCGCTTATTGAACTGCTTGAAAGCAAGCGTTTTTTTGACGGCATTGTTAAGCTCACGATCCTCATTCATTGCGCTTGCACCGTCCGTATTAAATTCGCAGAACTTGAACGAAAAATCGTCCTCGTTAAAGAATATGTCTATTCTCGCTATCGGCAGTTTGCAGTCATAGCGGTCGGGACGGAGGATAAGCTCCTCAAGCCGCTTGTCAAATCCGAACAGCTTTCTGTACTCCGCATTATTCTCGTATTCCTTTATGACCTTTACCATTATCCCGTACATTGTATCGGTTATTTCGGAAAAATACTCCGCCGCCGCTTTTGTAAAAAGCTTAGGTATATACATTGTGTAAACCAAATTTCCGTGATAGCGTGCGGTTGAATTTTCAATATATATACGCTCCTCCTCCGCACTTTTTATATGCTTTTTTAAATTGCTGTCGATTATTCCTCTGTAATATTCGTTTAAATCATACATTGCTCTCGCCTCGTTTTATTAAATATTCCGCATCTTCGGCGGATAAGTTTCTGCGTGCCTCGTTCAGCATATCTTCATATATATCATATGCCCTCCGACCGTAAATTTCAGCGTCAAAGCCTTTTTGCATAAGTACGGTTTTTGCATTTTCAATATCCTTTACCGTCACGCCGTCAAAATCAAACACGGACGGATTTTTAAATATTCCCTTAACAAGCGCCGCATATGACAGCGCATCATTTATCGGCATACTGTCGGCAGGGCGTATTTCTATATATTTTTTCAGCCGTACATCGGGGAAAAACATAGAAAGCAGATGCTCCGCCTCGTCTTGGGTCATTTCGCCTTTGTATATATCTTTTATTTTTTCACTGCCCGTATACACGGGTGCTTTATTTTTCATAATCAATATTGCGGAGCGGTTTAAGATATATTCCGCATATTTTTTATAGGTTAAATCCGCTGCGCACGAAACAATTCCGCATCTCTCGCCGTCCACATTATTCCATATATGCGTTCTGAGCATACGCCCCGTGTACTGCTCGTTTTCAAACACACGGCTGTTATCGCACACAAGCGCAAATATCGGACTGAGAATATTGGCAACACGGAATTTCAGAGCGCAGTCGGCTTCATTGGCATAGTCGATTGATATTTGCGTCGACGCCGTTGCACGCATCATATTTTTTCCGCACGTTCCCGAATGTTCAAAATACCTGTCCATAAATCTGTATCGGTTTTTCGGGATAAGTTCCAGTTCCTCCGCACGGCAGTTATGCCGATAACCCTCGGTCACAAGCTCATATCCGAACCCGTCCAGTGCAGGGCGGATTGTATTGAGAAAATCCTCATATATACGTTTTGCTTCGCTTATTTTTTCAACAGGTCTGATACTTATTTCAAGCTGTGCGGCAGGCTCGAGCGTAAGGCTGTACTCGCCGTTTGAAAGTCCGATAAGAAATCCCTCGGAATATATTTTCCTGTCAAAGCTGTCCGCTATCTTCAAAAGCAGACTTCCCACACCCTTATCTCCCGAATACGGAATATTTTCGCCCGTTTTACCGTCAACAACGAAATGTTCAAGCTCTATTCCGATACGGTTTTCGGACGTTTCGCCGCTTTTTATATATTCTTCTATCGCATTAATCATAAAATCACCGTCTGAATTTATATACTGCATCTATTATATCACGCCGTGAATTATTTTACAATAGGTTGACCCAAAACGCTTGTTATGCTATAATTATACCCGAAAGGAATGGTTGAAATTATGACAAAAGACGAATATATATCGAAAAATTTCGGAATATCGCAGGAGATATTGAAGCTTATAAGCGAGGCGGAGGCGGAAATTTCGCCGCAGTTTCGGCATATAGAGGAAACGGCTGAAATTAATCAGCTCAAGGTAATGAAGGCATTTTCGGACAACCGTGTATCCGAGGCGCATCTTCTCCCGGCAACGGGCTACGGCTACGATGATTTGGGACGTGACACGCTCGACAAGGTATATGCGCAGGTTTTCGGTGCGGAGGACGCACTCGTGCGCCACAATTTCGTGAACGGCACACACACCATATACACAGCGCTGTCGGCGGTACTGCGCCCCGGCGATACGCTCCTTGCCGCAACGGGCAAGCCGTACGATACGCTTGAAGAAGCGATAGGCATATCGGGCGAGGACGGCAGAGGGTCTTTAAAGGATTTCGGGATTAATTATATACAGTCCGATTTGCTCGAAAACGGTCTGCCCGATTTTGACAGCATAAAAAAGATACTCACCGAAAACAGCGTAAAGGCTGTGGAAATTCAGCGGTCAAAGGGTTACGGCGACCGTCCGACCTACAGTGCGGAATACATCGGAGAGATAATTTCGTTTATAAAAAACCTTTCACCGCAGACAATCTGCATTGTTGACAACTGCTACGGCGAATTTGTCGATGACAAAGAGCCGACCGAATACGGCGCCGACTTAATAGCCGGTTCGCTCATAAAAAATCCCGGCGGCGGACTTGCCCTGACGGGCGGATACATCGCCGGCAAAAAGGAATATGTGGATTTATGCGCATACAGGCTGACCTCCGTGGGAATAGGCAAGGAATGCGGCGCAAACATAGGTATGGCACGGAGTATGTACCAGGGATTTTTCTTAGCACCGCACATAACGGCGCAAGCCGTAAAAACGGCTGTTTTATGCGCCGCCGTTTTTAAAAAGCTCGGTTATGCGGTAGACCCCGAACCCGACGCCGTCCGTCATGATATTATACAATCGGTAAGGCTTGAATCGGCGCAGAAGCTGAAAGCATTCTGCGCAGGCATACAAAAAGGCGCACCCGTGGACAGCTTTGTCACGCCGGAGCCGTGGGATATGCCGGGGTATCAGGATCAGGTAATAATGGCGGCAGGCGCATTTGTGCAGGGAGCGTCGATAGAGCTTTCGGCGGACGGTCCCGTTAAACCGCCGTATCTTGTATTTATGCAGGGCGGATTGACATATGAAAGCGCAAAGCTCGGCATTATGTCCGCCGTTCAGAAAATTAATGAATTATCGTAAAAACAGGCTTGGAACAAAATTCATTGTTCCAAGCCTGTTTTTTTTTTGGGGGGGGGGGATATTTTTTCAAATTCATATTCGGGACGATTGGGACATCGTATGAATATGAATTTGTTGTAAACGTATTTATATGGGGTTGATGGACATCAACCCGAAACATTGTCCTGTACGGTATGCATTTCGGCAGTTTTTGCAAATGCAAACAAATGCCGGTAGGGGATAGGTTATCATTGTAAGTGCAACAAAAAAATAAAAAAAGGTAGCCCA
>ERZ808246.2394-NODE-2394-length-11797-cov-7.190939_pt1 | contig 11797 bp, 9 predicted proteins | sample MGYA00521083_ERZ808246 | MGnify/ENA primary metagenome ERZ808246 (study PRJEB31516, sample SAMN03275577) | gut metagenome | biome: mammalia-associated habitat; material: feces | host: Papio cynocephalus | place: Kenya | collected 2012-07-07 ...
CTATACGGCCGGATAGACGGTTCGGATGAGGGCGACGGCGCGAGAGGGGACGACAGACGGGTCGGAGGACATCAGGCGCATAGGGACAGGTGCGTCGCCCTTGCGATACGGCGGCTGGAAGTAGGGATAGTCGAGCAGGTGCATCCCGCAGCGCTCGTAGAAGCGGATTCTTCTGGCCGCGACGGGATTGTCTGGCGAAGGAGCCTCAACCTCGAAAACGAACGGCAGACCCTGCGCAAGAAACTCTCCTGTCACTTCCTTGAAGACCTTTTCGCCGAGACCCTGTCCGCGGACGAAGGGGCTCATCGCGAAATGTTCCCCATAAGCCATCCCGTCCAGTGCCCACCAGCTTATCATGCCTATCACACGGCATCTGCCAACGATTTCCGAGGAGGCACAGTTTGTCTTTTCCCCACCCGGATTCTGAACTTTTGAGACTGTCGCCGCATCGTCCGCATCACGACAATCGCCGACGGAATCATCCTCAATCACGGCATTATAGAAGAAGCGCCCGTCCCCGTCAACTGCCGCCCTGTGCAGCCCGACGTCGCGCCGCTCATTCTCAGGGAAACTTTCGAGCCAGATCCTCTCCGTCTCCGCATACAGCGGGCTTTCCGTATTTATCCTTATTATTTTCATTGTCTCACAATACACTTCCCATTCGAGAGGACGGGAGGGGTCATATACAAAGCGACGGGTCAGAATCGCGTCGAAGAACCTCCGCCACCCGTCATTCCGCCACCGAATGAACCAAACGAACCACCGCCGAATGAAGAGCCGCCGAAACCGCCGACAATCGGGCCGGAGCCGCCTCCGAGACCGGAATTGCCACCTGAATGCCGGCGAGGGATGATTTCGTCGATATAGTTTTCCTCACCGCAGCGGTTGCAGACGTATATGTTCCTCAGCCGTCCGGTCTTTCTTGTCGAAGCCGGCTCAATGATTTCGGAGCGAACATATTTCATATCTCCCGTGACTCCGCATCCCCGGCAGGTGATCGACTTCCCCATTTTCCTGCGACGTCGCTCCGGAGACCTGAGTGCCACTACGACAAGGGCAATAAAAATGGAAAATCCCACAATCAGAAGTTCCCAAAGCATGCCGTAGTCATCGTCGTCCCAGTCGGAATCTTCGTCCGGAAGCACATCCCCCTTGAGAATCCCGTTCACAGCCGAGACACCGGCTATGAGCCCGGAACCATACTCGCCCTTTTTCATATAAGGAATCATCACATCCGCCTGTATGCGCTTGCAGTAGACATCAGGCAGCGCCCCTTCAAGACCGTATCCGGTGTTGAACACGACCTCCCTCTCCCCCGGAGCCGTCGTCAGCACTATCAGAAGACCCTTCTCGCTGTCCTTTCCGCCGATTCCCCACTTGTTGAACAGCTCTACCCCGAACTCGTGGAGCGAGCCGTATTTTCCGTTGTCAATCGCAGGGAGCACAACGACCGCAATTTCGGACTGGAGAGAGTCCTTCGCGAAATGACAGAGAGCGTTCAGGCTGTCCTTCTGGGACGGGGAGACGACTCCCGAAAGGTCGGTGACATAGTTCCATGAGAGGATTTCTGTCTGCGGAACGGTCTCGACCGTGTATCTTGCCGGCTCGGACGATTCCTGTGCCGTGGCAGTCAGCGGAAGGAGAACTGAAAGAATGAAGACTATTAACTTTTTCATACATGTTTATTTAAGGCAAAGTCCGACCGTTCCGCTCTTTGCGACAATTGGCCGGAATGACAGAGTTGCCCTTGTTACTTACATTCTCGCGCAAAGTTACAAAAATCATTTGTCCCAATCTAAAAAAGAGGTATATTTGCGCCGTTAATTATTAGTGGTTATGATTCAACTTGCAATTACAGAGACAGTTGCGACAGCTGCCGAATATGCAGTGCCGGCATGGGCGATGATTCCTTTCGCCGTGATGCTGATAATGATTGCCGTCGGCCCGCTGTTCGCCGGGAAATGGTGGGACAAGAACTCCCACAAACTTTTCGTGTCGCTCCTGCTTGGAGCTCCGGTTGCCGCATTCCTTGTAAGGCACGGACTGGCACACGAACTCGAGCATCAGATTGTCTATGACTATATGCCGTTCGTCATCCTCCTGCTGACACTCTATGTCGTCACCGGCGGCATCCACGTCAGCGGAGACATCAGGCCGAGTTCAGGCATCAACACCGCGCTGCTGGGAACAGGATTCGTGCTTTCGTCCTTCATGGGAACAACAGGCGCGGCCATGCTGCTCATCCGGCCGGTTCTTGCGGTAAATGAAAAGCGCAGGTACAAAGTGCACACGCTCCTGTTCTTTATCGCCCTCGTCGCGAACTGCGGCGGCCTGCTCTCCCCTCTCGGAGACCCGCCTCTTTTCATGCTCTATCTGAGGGGAGCCTCATTCACCTGGTTCCTGACCATGCTTCCGGAATGGCTTTTCACAGGAAGTCTCCTGCTGCTGATATACTACCTCTGCGACAAGTTCTATTTCTCAAAGAAAGAGGATCCGTCCGCATTTGAGCTGCCGGAACAAAGGCAGCCGATCCGGTTCAGAGGAAGAAAGAATTTCATGTACCTCGCGGGCGTCATCCTCGCAGTGGCCTTCATAAATCCGAGCTTCATACCTCAGATGGGAGCCGAGGACGCGAAGTTCTGGGTCAAGTTCCTCCGCGAGTTCGTGCTTCTCGCAATTATGGGAATATCCCTCTACACGACGGCAAACCACGTCCGCTACGGAATGAACAAGTTCTCCTGGAACCCTATACTTGAGGTAGCCGCGCTGTTCCTCGGAATCTTCGTAACCATGACTCCGGCGCTCATCTACATGCAGGAGAACGCGGCCCGACTCGGCGTTGACCAGGTCTGGGAGTTCTACTTCTCCACCGGCGCCCTCAGCTCATTCCTCGACAACACCCCTACGGCCGTGGCATTCCACAGCCTCGCGAGCGGTCTTCCGGAATCTGTCGCGGCAGCCGGAGCCGGCATTGTGAACGGAGTTCTGGACGGCGTGCCGTTCGTGGCAGGCATCCCGGAAATTCTCCTGAAGGCAATCTCTATCGGAGCGGTATTCTTCGGTTCTCTCACCTACATCGGCAACGGTCCGAACTTCATGGTGAAGTCCATCGCGGAGAGCCAGGGCATAAAGATGCCGTCATTCTTCGGCTACATGGCCAAGTTCTCCCTCGTTGTCCTGCTCCCAGTCTACGTCCTTCTCTATTTCATTTTCCTTTAGGGATTCGTTCTTGTAGGGGAAAGGCTCGCTGTTCAGAACACACTACTTCGTTGGAGCTTCGCGTCCGTCACACAGGGCGTGACTTGTCCATAAATCGGAAGCCGGTGGCCTCGGAAAGATGCAGGATGGAAATATCGGGGCTTCCTTCAAGGTCGGCTATAGTGCGTGCAATGCGGATGATCCTCATGCAGGCACGGGCAGAAAGTCCCATGCTATCGATGGTCCGACGGAGAAACTCCCGACAATTGTCGTCCAAAGGACAGTACCTGTCTATCAGTCGGTTGTCCATCATCGCATTCGTGTAGATGCCGTCTCCGGCAAACCGCTTGCGCTGGATCTCCCTCGCCTTGACAACTCTTGCTCGGACATCCGCGCTGCTTTCGCCGGCTCGTCCCGAGGTGAGTTTCGCGGCATCGACGGAGTGCATCCAGAGCTGAATGTCAATTCTGTCCATCATCGGGCCGGACAGTCGCGCAAGGTAGTTCAGTCTCTGCCCGGTCGTGCAACGGCAGCGGTCTCCCTCGCCATAATAGCCGCAGGGACAAGGATTTGCCGCCGCGACAAGCATGAACGATGCCGGATAGGTGACTTTATTGCGCAGACGCGACACAGTTATGACCCCGTCCTCCATAGGGCCGCGGAGCGCCTCCACCACCTTCTTCGGTGCCTCGCAGAACTCGTCGATGAAAAGCACTCCGTTGTGGGCAAGCGAGATTTCGCCGGGCAGGATGCTGTCCGAACCTCCGCCTATAAGCGCAGGGATGGAGGCGCTGTAGTGAGGCGCTCGGAAAGGCCTCTCCGTCATCAGCCCCCGATGTCTTCCGATGCCGGCAACGGAGTAAATCTTGCTTGTCTCAAGCGACTCCTCACGAGACATTGGCGGCAGAATGCCGGCCAAGGCCTTTGCCAAGGATGATTTTCCGGAACCGGGAGGGCCGACCATAATCACATTGTGCCCGCCTGCAGCGGCCACCTCGACGCCCCTCTTGGCCCCCTCCTGCCCGATAATCTGTGCCATGTCCACGAGCTCCCGGAACATGACGCCGTCTGCTGCGGAGTTCCCTCCGTCCCCAGTCCTGTTGCCAATCAGAAGATCTGTCACATCCTCTCTGCCGGACACGATGCGAATCACCTCAGACAGGTTTCGGACGCCATAGACATGCCCGGCATAGTAGTCGGCCGCGTCAAGTGCCGATTCGAGAGGCAGGATGCAGCCTTTCCGCCTTTCTGTCACGCTGAGTTCCGCAACCGGCAGAGCACCCGGCACCGGGCGCACAGCCCCGTCAAGACCGAGTTCGCCCATGATAAGGTAGTCCTCAAGCGCATCCCATTTTCCCTGCCCGGACGCGGCAAGTATACCGAGAGCGATAGGGACATCGTAGCCGCTGCCGTTCTTGTGGATGTCCGCAGGGGCGAGGTTTATGACAATGCGCCGGCCTGGAATCCGGAACCCGAGAGACTGGAGAGCCGTGACCGTACGCAGCAGGCTCTCCTTCACCGCAGCATCGGCCAGTCCCACAAGATGAATCCCTATTCCGGACGAGATGTCGACCTCAACCGTGACATCGACGGCCTGTACGCCTACGCATTTGGCGCTGTGAATGTTTATGAGCATAAGCATTTTATTTGTGAAAGCGTACGGTCCGCAAAGCCTTGTGCACCATGACGGTTTCAATGAAACAGACGCCAAATATTATCCATAAAAAAAGAAAAAACCTTAAGAAAAAGAAAAAAGTGGTAATTTTGCGATATAGTTTGTGAAATCAGGCGCTGTGGTTTCACCGAAAGAAGTGAAAAAATGATACGAAATTTCCTTGAAAACGTAGGCCGCTACTGCCTGTTTCTCAAACAAGTCTTCCGAAAGCCTGAAAAATGGAGACTGTTCTGGAAGCAGTTCGTGCTCGAATCCGACAAGCTGATACTCTCGTCAATCGTGATTGTAGGCGTGATTTCCGTCTTTATCGGTGGTGTTCTCGTCATTCAAACGGCATCGAATCTCGAAAATCCGTTCATAGACAAGATGTATGTCGGCTACATGGTGCGCGAGAGCCTTATCCTCGAATTCTGCTCGACCATGGTCGCCCTCATCCTTGCTGGAAAGATGGGCTCGAACATATCATCCGAACTCGGAAGCATGCGGATTACCGAGCAGATCGATGCAATGGACATGATGGGCGTGAATTCAGCGGGATTTCTCGTGCTCCCGAAACTTGTGTCCGCGACTGTCCTGAGCCCTCTTCTGATGCTGATGAGCCTTGGACTCGGAATTGTCGGAGGCTGGGTCGTCGTGGCGGCAACCGGAATCATATCCACAGCATCGTACGTCACCGGACTCCATTACTGCTACAACGGCTACTATGTTTTCTACAGCTGCTTCAAGATGGCCGTTTTCTGCTTCATCATCGCTTCGGTCGCCGCATTCAACGGCTATTACGCGAAAGGAGGCTCTCTCGGAGTCGGCAAGTCGAGCACACGGAGCATCGTCGTCTCCAGTATACTCATACTTATGTTCGACCTCATCCTCACCCAGCTGATGCTATATTAGTGTAGCAAACGCCACATATTTCATTGAATATTAATAAAATATGATAAAAGTAGAACATCTCTGCAAAAGTTTTGACGGAACTCCGGTCCTAAGGGACATAAACGTGGAGTATGCCGCCGGACAGTGCAACATGATCATAGGGGCGAGCGGCTCGGGAAAGACGGTGCTGCTGAAAAATCTCATCGGACTGATGTCGCCGGACAGCGGAGACATCAAGTATGACGGCTGTTCACTTGCTGCAATGGACTATAAAGAGAAGAAGTCCCTGCACCAGAAAATCGGAATCCTGTTCCAGAACAGCGCTCTCTTCGACTTCGCCACGGTGATTGAAAACGTGATGTTCCCAATGGATTTCTTCACGGACTGGAGCCGTGCGCAGAAGATAGAGAGGGCGCAGTACTGTCTGGAAAGGGTGAATGTCACAGGCTCCGACGACAAGTTCCCGAACGAACTGAGCGGTGGAATGCAGAAGAGGGTCGGAATTGCCAGAGCGATAGCCCTGAACCCGTCCTATCTGTTCTGCGACGAGCCGAACTCGGGTCTGGATCCCTACACTTCAATACTCATCGACCGCCTCATCAGCGATCTGACCAAGGAGTTCAATATGACAACCGTGGTCAACACCCACGACATGAACTCCATCCTCGAAATCGGAGACAAGATCGCCTTCCTCCACAAGGGCAGCATCCTCTGGCAGGGCGACCGCCACACCATCCTCGGCACCGACTGTCAGGAACTGAAAGACTTCGTCTGCGCCAACACCCTCGCCCGCAACATCATCGAAGGGAAATAGAGATTTTAATCCCTATTCCAAACATTTCCCGACGTTATTTCCCCTCCCAATAGCCGTCCAAAATGCGATTAAAATTGCTGAAAGAAAGGGGATGCATAAAAGGATGGGATGCAAGGCGGATGATGAAGATGAATGCCGTAGCACAAAAAGACGCATCAGCGTCGTGCGAAGAACAACGAAGCGAGGGCTTTGTGCGATAGTGTGCACGGAGCACCACTTCCCCTTCGAGGGGACGGGAGGGGTCTAAATACAAAAGCTGGCCGCCTTTTAGGCGCCCCATCACAATTTGAAGCGAAGACCCGCCTCAACTCCAAACGCCAGCGGCTGCGCGGTTCTGATGCTCCGCGGCTGATTATTGTCGAAATAATACCGCACGCTCGGATCTATGTAGATTCCGAGAAACTCAACGGGCGAATATTCCACGCCGAGCCCCACGCGGACTGACGTCTGGATGCCCTTGACCTTCTTGTTATAGATAATCTGCTCTCCTTCAAGCAGGCCAGAGTAGCGGTTCAGCACGCATTTCTCAATGCTTCCGCCGACCGTGGCGTATGTATCCCAGCGGTTTGTCCGGAAGATGCTGAAATAGACGTCCACCGGAATGCCTATATAATGCTGGGAATTTTTCATGTCCGTAGAATATGGAACAGCCGCCTCATCATAGTAGGTTCCGCTGACCTTCTTGTTGAGAAGCGTATAATTCACGCCTATGCCCACCCCAAGCCATTTAGTGACGCCGTATTTCATCCCCACGCCGAAAGACAGCGGCAGACTGTAGGAGTCCGAGTTGGAACCTTCGACAAAAGTCTTCCCTGTAGGACTTTTCCTGTCTCCATGCGCGAACATTTTCCTCGGTCCCGGACTCTTCTGCGGACCGCCGAAACTGTTTCCGCCGACAGTCACCTCGAATGGAGTCCCCTTGTAGCCGCCCTCGTCGTCATCTTCCTTCCCGTAGGCCGCCTCTATGTCGGAATTGTCAACCTTCAGTTCGCATTCCGGTTCACCGGAGGACTCGACGTCAACAATAACACCCGACGTCGCCACAGACTCTGAACCCTCTTTCGCAGCATCCACATCTGCAACCGTAGTATCTACGGCTTCGGCGACGGCAGGGAGAGCGTCTGTCACAGCGGCATAACCCTGCTGCGCGCTCCCCCGCTCAAGAACAGCTGCCATCGCAAGCAAATGCCCGCCGTTTACGGCTGAAGGCTTCACGACGTCAAACTCCACAGTCTCATTCTTCTCCGCGTCAGCATATTCAGTTTCCGGCAAAGACTCCACAGCCTCATTTTCCGAGCCTCCGGCCGTATTTTCAGCAATCTGCACGGCACACGACTCCGGCGCAAGTCCATCACCACCAATGAAATGTCCGCCGACAAGCACAAGCGCAATCGCGGCCGCCACCGAAGCGGCTCCAACAGCTGCACGGCGCAGCACGACAACCTTCCGCCGCCCCGTCCCTGCAGCGTCAAGACGCGATTCAATGCCAGCCCAAAGCCCATCAGGAAGCTGTTCCTGCGGCTCCGCGAGCATCCCGCGAATCTTGTCGTCAAACTCTTTGTCCGTCATATCGCAATCATCGGCCGGTCCTCCCGGTCATCTCATTAATCCTGTTCTGAAGCCATATCCGCCCCCGGCTCAACTGGGTCCGCGACGTGCTCTCCGTAATCCCGAGCATCTCGGCAATTTCCTTGTGTGAGAATCCCTCCATCACATAGAGGTTGAACACGGTCCTGAATCCGGGCGGCATCGCCATCACCGCGGTCATAATCTCACTGTACGACATCCTGTCCACGGCACTCTCTTCATTGACTTTCAGGCCACGCGCCAGCGAAATGTCATCGCTCATCTTCAGCACATCGTTCTTTCTGAGATACATCAGCGACGCATTGATGAAAATCCTCCGCGCCCATCCGTCGAAAGAGCCGCTGCCGCTGTAACTGCCAAGTTTTGCAAAAAGCGCCACAAAACCTTCCTGCAGAATGTCCTCCGCCACAACCCTGTCACCCACATAGCGTATGCACACGGGAAAATACCGGGGTGCCAGAAGCTCGTACATCTTCCTCTGGGCAGCCCGGTCACCGCTAAGGCACTTGTCTATGAGTTGAACAGCCTTGTCTTCGCTCACGGTTACTGTGGCGGGCCGGAAAAACTGCCGACATTCAAGATGCAACCCCGGCCCATTACGTTGCATCGGTCGATATTTTCCCCAAAAATACGCATTTTTCCCGAATTGCTTGTTATCTTTGTAGTTTATGCGGCAATATATGGCGCGATATGTGGACAGTGGACGCCGCAAAAGCAAATACCGACATGAAAAGAATTCTGAAACATATCATCATCCTCGCCGCGGTCGCGTGCCTTTCGCAGAATGTATTCGCGCAGAAGGAGTTGAAGGAGTCGATAAAGGACAGCGCGCTGCTCCTTGCAGTCGAGAAATATGACAACGGGGCGTATGCCGACGCCGAAAGGATGCTCCGGTCGATTGTGAACAATGATCCGGGATATGATGCCGCGCATTACTATCTCGCGCTCATATATCTCACGAAAAACGAAAACGACCTTGCCGAGGCAGAGCTCCTGCGCGCTGTGGAGGAGGATCCGGGAAACTTCTGGTATCGCCAGAGACTTGCCGTTGTCTACCGCTACACGAACCAGATCGACAAGGCGATAGAAATATATGAAAAACTGCTTGTCGACTTCCCAAAAAAGAGCGAACTCTACTTCGACCTCGTGGAAATGTATGCCCAGAACGCGCAGACTGACAAGGCATTGGAAACATTGAACGACGTCGAAAAAATATTCGGAGACTCCGAATCCATCGCAATCTATCGTTTCCGCCTTCTGATGGCTTCGGGAAAGACGGAGGAGGCTTATAAGTCATTGGAGGAATATAATTCGAAATATTCGTCTCCCTATATATTGTCGACCCTCGGTGACTACAGAATGTCGATGTACGAAGACTCGCTGGCTGTCGCGTATTATGACGAGGCGCTCTCGCTCGACAAGGATTTCGCTCCGGCGGTGCTCGGCAAGGCGGAGGCACGTCGCATGACACGGAAATATTCCGAATTTTTCCCGCTCCTCGACAGCTATATGGCGAACGAAACAGTCCCGGCACAAGGAAAAGCCGAATACCTCAAGGCTCTCGTGGAGCAGTCGGATCCGAAGTTCGTGACCTCGTTCCTCCCGCAGATCGACACAGCTGCGAACATCTGCTTCAGAAAACACCCCTCTGACAGTTCCGTAATCGCGACAGTGGCATCCTATTACTACCGCACACAGCGTCAGGACGTTGCCGAGGATCTGTTCCGCCTGAACGCGTCCATGCATCCGGACAAGCCTGAGCTTACGGCAACCTATCTCTACTCGCTGCTCTATGCGAAAGACTGGAAGAAACTTGCGGAAGCCGGCTCGGAAGCGGCTCTGCAGCATCCTGACATTCCGGACTTTATGGCACTCGCAGGCACGGGGTACAGTTACTTGAAGGAGTATGACAAGGTCATTGAACTTTCGCAGAAGATGCTCCAGACGGCCCCGAAGGACAGCGCGGTCGTGGTCTCAGCCTACTCGGCGATGGGCGATGCCTACTATCAGAAAAACGACACAAAGAACGCGTTCAAGGCATACGACAAGGTGCTGAAAGTCAGCCCGAACAACATCTACGTCCTGAACAACTACGCCTACTATCTCTCCGTCACGGGAAAAAACCTCAAGAAGGCCTACGCGATGAGCAAGAAGACAATCGAGGCGGAGCCGGACAACGCGACATACCTCGACACCTTCGGATGGATACTTTACCTGCAGGGCAAGGCACTGGAGGCCAAGCCGTTCTTCAAGCACGCGATGCTCTATGGCGGAAAGGACAGCGCCGTGATTATGGACCACTACGCCGAGGTGCTCTATGCCCTGAAAGAGTATGACCTCGCGTTTGTCTACTGGTACAGAGCCCAGGCCAAGAACGACGGGGAGATTCCAGATCTGGACGAGCGCATTGCAGAGAGGAAAAAGGCGGCGGGGAAATAAGGGATGCGGCTGCGTTCTCTCATATATTCTGCGCCTCCGGCGGTGAAGGCTGTGCTGACGGCAGTCGTACTGCTTGCCGGTCAATCCGCCACCATCCTGCACGCCCAGGACACCAGTGCCCAGGAACAGAAGAAAGAAAGGCTGGAGAGAGAAATCGAGATCATCAACCGTCAACTCTCGTCGACTGACTCCAAAAGCCGCAGCGCCCTCGCGACCTACAACCTCGTGTCGAAGAAGGTCAGCAACCGTCAGGCACTTCTTAAGGAAAGCCGGCTCAAGGAAAGGGAATGCGCGGACAGGATCTACCTCAAACAAAAGGAAATCAATCGGTTGCAGGCAAGTTATGATACGCTCGCGGCGCATTACGACCGGCTTGTTCTCGGAGCCTACAAGAACCGTGACGCAAAAATCTGGTATATGTATATCCTCGCCAGCGACGACCTTTCGCAGGCCTACCGCCGCTACGGCTATTTCAAGAGCCTCGCCTCTCAGATAGGAGAGGAAGCGCGCCGGATGGAGGAAGCGCGCGCACGGCTGGAGACAGAGAGGGATGCGCTGCAGAAACTGCGGGCGGAGCAGAAGACCGTGACACAGAACACGCAGAAGGAGCTCGGGAAGCTTCAGAGTGAACAGGCGGAGTCGAAGGCTCTTGTCGGGAAGCTGAGGAAAGAGAAGTCGAAGTATCAGAAGGAACTTGCTGCCAAGAAAAAGCAGGTGGAGGCTCTGGACAGGGAGATTGCGCGGTTGGTGCGCGAGGCGATGAAGGGAAGCACGGCGTCGTCGGGTGCGGGTGCCGGAAAGAAGTCGAACAAGATGGTGATTGACGAGAAGCTGGCCGCGGAGTTCTCAAAGAACAGAGGCAAGCTGCCATGGCCGGCGGACGGACCGGTGGTTGACGCCTTCGGGGAGAGGTATCATCCGGTTTATAAGAACGTGAAGCTCCCGAAGAATAACGGCGTGGGCATAGCCCTGAAGCCGGGCACAACCGTGAAGTGCGTGTTTGACGGGGTGGTGAAGCAGGTGCTCGTGATGCCGGGCTACAACCAGTGCGTGCTTGTCCAGCACGGGAACTATTTCACGTTCTACTGCAAGTTGAAAAATGTGGTGGTGAAGTCGGGACAGAAGATTAAGATCGGGCAGGACATCGGAACGGTGGATACCATCAACCGCGAGACGCAGCTGCATTTTCAGATTTGGAAGGATACTACTCCGCA
>ERZ808246.2395-NODE-2395-length-11794-cov-3.225573_pt1 | contig 11794 bp, 9 predicted proteins | sample MGYA00521083_ERZ808246 | MGnify/ENA primary metagenome ERZ808246 (study PRJEB31516, sample SAMN03275577) | gut metagenome | biome: mammalia-associated habitat; material: feces | host: Papio cynocephalus | place: Kenya | collected 2012-07-07 ...
GCGGAAGCATGCCGGACGCTATCGGTATTCCCGAGGATATGCTTCGTCAGGCAGCAACAATGGCAGTCTGCAAGATCAACATTGACTCAGACCTTCGTCTTGCAATGACAGCTGCTATCAGAAAGCATTTTGTTGAGCATCCGAGCGATTTCGATCCTCGTCAGTATCTCAGACCTGCTCGTGACGCAATCGAGGGAATGGTTGAGCACAAGATCAACACAGTTCTCGGCTGCGCAGGTAAAGCATAATCAGAGAATAATATTAAATCGACACGGCAAAAAGTCGTGTCGATTTTTTATCTTCCTATTAAAATTTTCTTTAAAGTTTCAAAAAATTTTTTCAAAAAATTTCTTAAAGAATTCAGAAAATAATTTATGTCTTCTTTCGGATTTTCGTAGTAAAAACTATATTCTTTTGTATCCATCAGCTTGTTACAGCTTACACATCTTCGCTCCATAATTCCGTTTTCTTCCGGCGTTGCACGTTTAGCAACTCTCCATTCTCCGGGAATATGTCCTGTACTTTTTATCGTCATATTTTCGAGTGTCGTTTCTTCAAAGTTCTCACCCATATCGACGAAATATTTTCCGCAGTCACGGCAACGATAATATTCAAAATTACCGTCGGCTTCACATGTTGCTTTCATTGCTTTATGATATTCAAAATTATGAACTTCCTTTTCAATTTTAACAACTTTCCTATCAAAAAATATATTTTCATATGATGCAATAACTGTTATTTCATTTGAATTTTCATTTTCGCCGATAAAAAGTTTTCCGTTTTCATTTATCGTTGTTTTATCATCCGAATTGTTTTCAACACTCCAAATAATTGATTGCGGCGGATTATTTTTACCTAAAACATTTGCATTAAAATTATAGCTTTCTCCGACACAAATTTTATCCGGTAGATTTGTAATTTTAACTCCGTTTACAGTAGGTAAGCTTGAAGAATTAAAGAAATTTCCTTCTATATGAAATGTCAATTTATTCTCGGTCATTTCTGTAACATTGATATAAAGACCGTCCGTTATTTCAATTTCTTCTCCTTCAGCTACTGCGGCATCAGGCTTATTATTATATTGACCTCCCGTAACACTGTAATTCCAATTGTTAACGCTTGACTGTAAATTATTCGGAAACTTTATGCCTGTTGTCAGCAAATAACAAACCAATCCGCTTTTTAAGGAAATTCCCTTAATTTTTGAACCATCGGCAAGAAATAAGTCTTTCTTCTGTGAATCATATTTGCTGCCTTTTCCGTCAAATCTTCTGTACTCAAGATACAATGTTTTATTTATTTCGGGAATATCCATTTTGTATCCGACTACATTATCTGTATGCTCATCGTTTATCGGATTTAAAGTATAATCGCCCTCATTTAAAATATGATATATATTTTTATTATTCAACCAGCCGAGAGCCTCACGCTCTTTAACAGAAATAAATTGTGCAACCTCAGTTGTATGCTTACCCATTGCCGACATATAACCGACCGGCTGATACGGCGACCGATAAAGATCATAAAGACCGAATGCATGAGCTGTTTCATGACAGTTAACACCTATGGCTGTAATTTTATTTCCGAATGTATCGGTATAAAGATATTTATAATCCTTTGTCATTTGAACATATGCACGGCTTTGAAGGGTTTTTGATTTATTCGTTATTTCAACAAGATTTGTCTGATCCTGATAATTCCATAATGGCGACGCCCATTCAACGGAAATATTAGTCTGTTCGGTTGGCTTATAAATTATCGTGATCAAATCAATTAACCCGTCATTGTTTTTATCAAGTTCGTCTAAATCAAATTTTTCTTTTCCATTGTAATTTGTAATTTCTTTTTTTGCTAGGCTGTTTATTGCTTGGGACCAATCCTCTTTTAATTCATATATTCGCTCGGCACGCTCTCCGCTGTCGGCATAACCGTCAGGATTTTCATCGCTTTGAGAAGCATAATAAGCTCTTGTATGACTGAGTGTTAATGAGCCGCCGTTGTCAAAAAGATATACGCTTTTCATTCTGACTTTATCCGAAGAAACGGATTTAAAATAATCGGAAACATTATACTCAGCAGTGTTATATGAATTGTCGGTAATTTTTCTTACTGTTTCACCGTAATTATTGTCGACAAATTCTTCTTCTCCGTCAAATTTTGCAAACACAATAAGGTTTGTAAAATTATAATCCTCGCTCTCATTATCAAAAGCCGAAATATCATATATAAAAGAAAAACAAATTATTAAAACTGTTAAAAGCAAAGAAATGCTTTTTTTAAAAAACATCAAATCACCTCTTTTTTTAATTTTAACATTTATTTTGGTAGATTTAATGATAATACATAATTAGAATTGTATAAAAAAAATATATAAAATATTTTTAAACAGTCAAAATGCACAATTTAATTTTATAATAATACAAAATATGAAAAATTATTTGTATAAAACGTAAAAAATAAGGGTAAAACAAATGATTTGTTGACGTTTATATATTTTTTTGTTATATTATATAAGGAATGTTTTGTAATTCGGAGGTACACAGGTGAAAAAAGTTTTATCAATTCTCTTAAGTATTGTTCTTATCATTTCAAGCGTTGCAGCACTTACAATTCAGGCATTTGCAACTACCGGCGATACGATCGGACAATACGACTTTACAATTTCAAATCCTTATGAAACAATTGATTGGGACACATGGAAAGCTTACAAAGGAGCAACTCATGTTCATACCGTAAGAAGTGACGGAGACATTGAACTTGACGACATGATTGAAAAATATTATTCTCTCGGTTATCAGGCTCTTGCACTTACAGACCACGGTACAGTTAATTATTCATGGACAAAAGATCAAGATAGACTTCCGATTTTTGGATATCAATACTTTAAACACGGTAATGTTGATGAGCTGACCGAAGAAAGATACCGTCAGATTACAACAGGCTCTGACAGAGGCGGAGACGGTATGACAGAAGTTCCTCTCGGCATTGAGCTTAACGGTTCTTCAACAGCAAAATGTCATGTTAACAGCTATTATGCCGATTGCGGTCATGGTGATCTTGAGCTTGATTCAAAATGGCCAGAGGATGCGGTTAAAAAGAGTCAGGCTGCCGGCGGAATTTGCCACATAAACCATGTCGGCGAATGGACAGAGGGCAGACACGATATAAATACTTATAACGAAGAATTCGTAAAGAAATTTGCAAGCATTTTCCTTAACTACTCTGCCTGTATAGGTATGGAGCTTGTTAATACAAAGGATAACAGAACCCATAATGACCGTTATCTTTATGATGAGACACTTAAGCTTACTGCTCCTCAAGGCAGAAATGTTTGGGGCTTCTGTGAAGACGATGCTCATGACTTTGGCGATGTTGAAAACAATGCTCAATATTTTATAATGCCTAAAAATACACAGGCAAATATCCGTACAAGTATGGAAAACGGAACATTCTTTGCATGCTCAAAAACATCAAAGAACGATTGGGAACTCGGCGACGGCTTTGAAGCTGAGGGACCGTTCCCGATGGTCAGCAGAGTTAATGTTGATAATGATACAAATCAGATCAGCATTAATCCCTATAATGCTCATACCGTAAAAATTGTTGCCGATGGTAACGTTATCGGCGAAAAGAGTGTTGCAAACGATAACGACACAATTACATTTGACCTCAATGACTATGAGGATCAGATCAATTCTTATGTTCGTATCTATATTCTCGGTAAGGGCGGAATCTGCTATGTTCAGCCGTTCCTTGTAACGAAAACCGAATATGCAAAATGTACAGTTCAGTTTAATATTCCTTATTCCGATACAACTCTCACTCTCAAGGATGAGCAGGGAAATGTTGTTGAACCTATTAACAATGAAAATTATTTCCGTGTTTCAGCAGGCAAGTATACCTACACTGTTTCTAAAAGCGGATATGAAACAAAGGTTGGAACAATAAATATCACACAGGCAACTGTTGATGCAGGATTACAGGTTAAAGTTGATATTGAGCTGATTAAGAATTCAGGTCCTCTTTCATTTACAAAACAAAACGATTTGGTTTATGGATTTAATATTCTTGAAGATATTACAGAATCTGTTAATCAATCAATCGGTTTGAAAAACGGAACTCATTTTGATATTGAAGATGTTTCAAAAGCTAAAACCGGCGATCAAATAAAGATTATTGATGACAAAACAGGAAATATTGTTAAAACATATACTGTTGTTGTATTTGGTGATGTTAACGGAGACGGAATTTATGACGGACGTGATGCAACATTAATCTTACTCATTATGAACGGAATGCTCACTCCGAGTCCGGCAATGAGACTTGCGGCAGACTGTAATCATGACAGTGTAATAAATTCTGATGACCTTGCAATAATAGAGCAGGCCGGATTACTTCTTTCGACAGTTTCACAAAATGAAAACATTCAAACTTCAGCAATATTTGATGAATACAGCAGTATAATATCTCAGGATATTTCGACTGAGGAAGAACCAAAATCCGATGATAAATCCGACATAAAAAATGAAGAAAAACCAACTTCAATTTTCAAAAAGTTTTATGAAAATGTAGTTTCATTTTTCAAATACATGTTTGGAATTTTATAAGAAAAAAATAAAGCAGATCAGTTTTTACGCCGATCTGCTTTATTTTTTTCTCCGATTATATCTATTCTTATTATAGCACTTATTAATGAAATCAGCGATAAAATTTCTGAAATCACTCCGGCTGTCGCTTTACAGCTGAAGTTATAAATCAACCAGAATATACTTGTCGGAACTGTTGCAAAACGAAGGTATTTTGTATTTTTAATTCCGTAAACGACAGTTGTTAAAAGCTTAGCAAAAATTATAATCAAACTCAAATAATTTTTCCATGTAAGAATACCCGAAACAATAAAAGCAATACAAAATATAATTTGAAACGGAAGAGTGTTCTTTTCTTTTTTTACAAGATATGAAAAAGTCAGATTTCTTATTGAGCTTATTATGTTCATAGCCATCCCGGTATATGTGCCGAGAAAAAAATACTGAAATGCAAAAAGCAATTCATTTGAAGTTTTAAAAAGCATAACACTTCTGTGCTTTTTACATTGATAAGCGGCAACGGAACAGGCAAGACCTGCAAATCCAAAAATCTGTGCGATTATAAATTTATCCATTTTCATACTCCTTTTACAGATTAGAATATTATCACATAATTAAAATTTTTTCAATATCAAGTTATATTTAAAATTTTACATATTGATATCAAAAAGAACTATTTGTGCATAGAATATAATTTTTAATAATTTTTAAAGAATTTCTTGACTATTTTGTTTAAAAGTGATATTCTATTCGGTGGGGGAAGAATTGGAGGAATTTCCATGCGTAAAATTAAGACCGTAATTCTCAGTGCAATAATGGCTTTTGCTATGATTGCTTACATCCCGGCAACAGCCTTTGCTTCTTCATACGATATAATAGGCAAATATGATTTTGATATCACAAATCCGTATGAATCAGTAGATTGGGATACTTGGAAGGCATATAAGGGTGCTACTCATGTCCATACTGTCAGAAGTGACGGAGATATTGAGCTTGACGACATGATTGAAAAATATTATTCTCTCGGCTACCAGGCTCTTGCTCTTACAGACCATGGAACTGTTAATTACTCTTGGACAAAGGATCAAACACGACTTTCAATTTTCGGATATCAGTATCTTTCACACGGAAATATTGATGAGCTTTCCGAAGAGAGATATAAGGAAATTACAACAGGCTCCGACAGAGGCGGCGACGGTATGACAGAAGTTCCTCTCGGTATTGAACTTAACGGCTCATCAACCGCAAAGTGTCATGTTAACAGCTATTATGCCGACTGTGGCCACGGTGATCTTGAGCTTGACGCAAAATGGCCGGAAGATGCTATTAAAAAGAGTCAGGCAGCAGGTGGAATATGTCATATAAATCATGTCGGCGAATGGACAGAGGGCAGACATGACATTAACACCTATAACGATGAGTTTGTATCAAAGTTTTCAAAGCTTTTCTTAAATTACTCGGCATGTATCGGCATGGAACTTGTTAACACAAAGGATAACAGAACTCACAATGACCGCTATCTTTATGATGAAACTCTCAAGCGTACCGCTCCTCTCGGAAGAAATATTTGGGGCTTCTGTGAAGATGATGCACATGACTTTGGCGATGTTGCAAACAATGCTCAATATTTTGTTATGCCTGAAAATACACAGGCAAACATTCGTAAAAGCATGGAAAACGGAACATTTTTTGCATGCTCAAAAACGGCAAAAACCGAACAGGAACTTGGTGACGGTTTTGAAGCACAAGGCGAATTTCCGATGATCAGCAGAATTAACGTTGATAAAGCAACAAATCAGATCAGCGTTAATCCGTATAATGCAAATATTGTAAAAATGGTTGCCGACGGCAAGGTTATTGCCGAAAAAAAGGTCAGCAGTGATAATGAAACCGTAACATTTGATCTTAATGAATTTGAAGATGAAATTGGCTCATATGTCAGAATTTATGTTCTCGGCGACGGCGGTATATGTTATGCTCAGCCGTTTCTTGTAAAAAAGTCTGATACAAAAACAAGCACGGTACAATTTATTCTCCCCTCAACCGATACATCTGTAACCGTTAAAGATTCAAATGGAAATGTTATCGAAGCTTGCAACTCGGATAATTATTATAAGCTCAGTGCAGGCAACTATACTTATACAGCTTCAAGAACAGGTTTTGAAACCAAAACAGGAAGCTTCAGAGTTTCTCAGGCTTCTGTAAATGCGGGACTTCAAATAAAAATAAATGTTGAACTCAACGCAGATATAGGTGTCGTAACAACAACATTTTATGTTCCTGAAACAATTTACACAAATCCTTCGACAAATTCATTTCAATACTATATTGACAGAGAAAATAAGATTGACGGATCACTCTTAAGCAGTGCAACAAAAACAACAGGTAATATTTTCTTCTATTGTGATAAAGCAACAGATGTCAGTATTTCTGTAAGTGATGCAACCGTCAGTTATACAAACGGAAACAGCTCATCAAACGGAACTCTTTCAACAGCTGTTTCATCCGGTAAGCTTTATTCATCACCTGCCGCAGGTTCCGGTAAAACAATTACTTGGACAGCAACATATACACTTAAAAACGGTGAGAAGAGATTGGCAAAAGCTTATTCATATGTTTACTCACCGAATACAAATGAAATCGGTGCAGGAATAAGACAGGCTCATACATACAGCACAGACGTTTTTAATCAGGGAATTCTTTATGCAATAGGATTTAACAATGTTACCGGCGGTTCATATATCTGTAAAAAGAATTACTTTACTGATTTTGCTCCGACATCAAATACAGGCATAGGTGATTGGTTTACAAAAACCGCAAATGGCGGTGTTGAATACGGCAGCTGGAGTCATAAATCTAATGCAAAAGATTCTCACACCGTTAACGGCGGAACAGGCACTATATATGTTGACTCAAGCCGTGTAACAAATCTTAATCAAATTCCAAATCTTAAGATAGGCTATTGGCAGTGTGACATTGAAGGTGACGATGTTGCTTCAGGATATATCAAGCAGACCGTTGATGGCTCCACAACAACAATAACAAATCTTTCTGCTAAGGTTGGTTGCGCATATAATAACGGAATCAATTATCAGAACAAGATTGGCACAGAAGGCACAAAGAAACTTACAATTTCCGCTTATACAATCACACTTAGAGGTAAAAGACAAAATAACAATTATTATAATATAACCGTTAATGCGAATTATATAAATAAAAATTCGCTTAGAACTGCTTATAATGCCGCAATTTTTGCAGCTTATGATTCATCGAATTACGGCACCGATATTTTCAATGCTTATTCGGCTGCACTAATGAACGCCGGAACAGTTCTCGGAAATCCGTATGCAACATCAAACGATATATCATCGGCTTATGAATTACTTTCAAATGCAGTTGCAAATATGAATTAATAAAAATTGCTGTGACGAATAATTTAAATTTCGTCACAGCGTTTTTTATTTTATAAATTCAATTATTTTTTTTGCGTCGGAATAACCTGTTTTATAAAGCATATCAAGCGCCTCTTTATCTTTCGTAAGCGTACTCATTTTTCCAATACTTTCGGGACTGATAATTAAAACCTTACCCTCATTTCTCAGCCTTTTTGCATATTCCAATGCCTTTTCAACCTTATCTTTTCTGTTTAAAAGATCATTTGATATATTCGGATATTTCTTCTTTAAAGCATGACCGGCCATCTCATCAAGCTTAAAATTTCCAACATCGTTTAAAGGCTTTGTCCAAATAACAACGATTTTGTCGCACCCCTTTTTTATTGCAAAATCAATCGGGATAGGGTCACTCAGTCCGCCGTCAAAATATCTGATATCATTTTCAACAGCAGGTGAACAAACAACAGGAATACAAGAAGAAGCTTTTAACATCCAATAATTATTTTTGCTCATATCATTTGCATTAAAATACTGTGCTCTTCCTGTTTTAGCATTCGTTGCAATAATATATTTTTCACATTTATTTTCTTTAAATTTTTCAAAATCAAATGGATTCTCACCGTTTTCTTTACTCAATTCCCCATAAACATAATCAAGATCAAGATAATATTTTTTATTTATAAAATTATCAACACTCATATATTCTTTTCTGAAAGGATAGTCATAATAAAAACTGTAATTTCTGCCTCTTTGTCCGGAAACATAAGATGCAAGATTTGCACTGCCGGCTGAAATTCCTATTACAACGTCAAATGAAATATTATTATCAAGACAATAGTCAAAAACACCTGCACCGTATATGTCTCTGAGACCGCCTCCGCAGTCAATAATACCAGTTTTCATTTCACAAATTCCTTTCGTCATTTTATATCTTTAAGATAATTGACATTTTCTGAGCGTTTTAATAATGTTGCAGTAGAAATAGGAGAAATAAACATAGTTTTTTTCTTTGATTTTTTTTTGCATGTTATAACAAAAGATTTAGGCAAATCATAGCTGACATTGATAACATTTCCGCCTTTTTGCATTGTCTTTAAATAATCCCTTGTAGGCTTTGAAACTGTTGTCGTGTCAAGATCAAATATTCCAATTATATCATCTTCAATTATAACTGTATCCTGTCCAAGATGAAGAAACATTTTACACTATCCTTCCATCACAAATTTCAAAAACCTTGTCGGAATTTATTTTGCTTTTATGAGATGGATCACAGCAGGTAACAAAAACCTGCCAGCCATCAAAAAATTTCATCAAATATTTTTGTCTGTTTTCATCAAGCTCACTCATAACATCATCCATCAGTGCAATAGGCTGTTCACCGGAAACATTTTTTAATATAGTCGCTTCTCCTATTTTTAATGAAAGGGCACACGAACGCTGCTGACCTTGTGAACCGTAGTTTCTCACATTCATTTCATCAAGATAAATTTCAAGGTCATCCTTATGCGGTCCGAATGACGTGGCTTGTCTTATAATATCCTTTTCATGATTTTCCGAAAGATATTTATATAAAATTTCAGACCACTCGACATTATTTGTTCCCGACTCTTTAAGCGAGTTTATATATGAAATTTTCATATTTTCCCGGCCGTTTGAAATTTCTGAATAAATTATCGGAGCTGAATTGCTTAAATCATCAAGATACTTTAATCTGTAATCAATAATTCTACCGCCGCATCGAGCCAATTCTTCGTCAAAAACAAAAAGCAAATCTTCTCCCTTTTTTTCGGTACCGATTTGCTTTAACAATGAATTTCTTTGAATAATTGTTTTGTTATATTTTGAAAGCAAAGCGGCATAATTAGGTCTTATCAAGCTTATTGCAATATCAAGAAATTTTCTTTTTTCCGACGGACCGTCTCTTATTACAGAAAGAACCGACGGAGAAAAAACCACTGCTTGAAATTCACCGAGAAATTTTCTTGGTGAAATCAGTTTTATACCGTTTAAATATGCTTCCTTTTTTTCTTTTATTATGAGTTTTGCATTCTGATGTCTTCCGTTTGAATTGAACTCGGTAAAAAGCTCGGAATTATCGGAATTTTTATTGATCAACTCAATATTTTTCCTTGTTCTGAAACTGTTGCAGCCTGTAAAAAGCCATATGCTTTCAATAATATTTGTTTTACCGTGTCCGTTTTCGCCGTAAATAACATTTATTCCGTCACTCGGCTCAAACTCCATACTTTCAATATTACGAAAATTTTTGATTATAGCTTTTTCAATATTCATAGTCAGTTCTCAGATTATTTCATAAATTTTATGTTCAAATTCAACCTTATCTCCGACTCGAAGTTTTTTTCCTCTCTGTTCGCAGATTTCACCGTTAACTTTAATTTCACCGTCTTGTATAACGATTTTTGCATGGCCACCGGATTGAACTGCATCACAAAGCTTCAAAAAAGCATCAAGTCTTATAAACTCGGTTGTTATGTGTTTTTGAATTATTTCTTTTTCTTTTATTTTAAGCTTTATTTTTCTGTTGTTAAGCATTTTTCTTCAACCTCACGGGAAGTACAAGGAATGTAAAGCTGTCGCCCTCTGTCGGCAGAATAAGAATCGGAGAAACAGCACCGTTAAGTATAATTTTTACTCTATCGGTGTTACAAGCTCTCAGAGCCTCTATAAAGTAACGATTATTAAAACCTATTTCAACCCTGCTGCCTTCAACATCTGCGCTTACCTTGTCGCTGGCTGTTCCTAATGATGTAATACTTGATATTCTGATAAAATCTGTATCAAATACACAGTTTATGAGACTCTTGGTTCTGTCAGTGATAATAAGAGAGGTACGCTCAATGCTTTCGATAAGGCTTCTTGTATCGACTTCAACCGTAGTCATTGCTGTCGTAGGAATTGTCTGCTTATAATTAAGAAATTCACCCTCAAGAAGCCGTGAAATAACGCTGTAACCGTTTACTTCAAAAATGATGTGACGCTTGCCGACGCCGATCGAAATTTCTGTTTCATCTTCATTCTCTTCTTCAACGGAAATTTTAATTATTTCATTCATTGTTTTTGCAGGAACAATGAAAGTTATATCTTCTCCCTTATAATCGATAAATTCCTTCCTAATTGCCATTCTGAAACCGTCAACGGCAATAAGTTTCAGCTCATTATCGGATATTTCAAATTTAATTCCGGTGTATACAACTTTTGTATCCGTAACGGCAACGGCAAAAATAGTTTGCTTAACCATCTCTTCAAGCTGCTTTTTATTGAGATTGATTGTAAAGCCACCCTGAACCGTCGGAAGCTCGGGATATTCTTCCGCTGAAATTCCCATAATTTCATATTTAATATCGCCGCTTCTGATTACAGCGAGATTTCTTTCATCGGATTCGAATGTAACTGTCTGATTTGGGATTTTACGAAGAATTTCGCAAAGAATCTTTGCATTAATGATAATTGCGCCTTCTTCTTCAACCTTTGCATAGATATTTGTATTTATACCGATTTCAAGATCGTAGCCTGTCAGCGAAAGTCCGTTAACGGTGGTCTTGATCATGATACCCTCTGCTCCGGGGATAGATGACTTTGTTGATACCGCTCTTTGAACATTTTGGCATGCGGTTGAAAGAATTGAGGTTTCACATACGAATTTCATTAAAATTCCTCCTGACGGGTTCTGAGATAAATAAATAATATAAATATTATAGTATTAGTAGTAGGGGCTGTTAAAAGTGTGGAAAACAAGGAAATTTATTGAAACAGCGTGGATTCGGATAAATTTTACTTGTTAAAAAACAGTGG
>ERZ808246.2396-NODE-2396-length-11793-cov-3.077611_pt1 | contig 11793 bp, 11 predicted proteins | sample MGYA00521083_ERZ808246 | MGnify/ENA primary metagenome ERZ808246 (study PRJEB31516, sample SAMN03275577) | gut metagenome | biome: mammalia-associated habitat; material: feces | host: Papio cynocephalus | place: Kenya | collected 2012-07-07 ...
ATACTGACCTGACGATTAAGCTTTCCGGCACAAACAGTATTACTTTAGCTAATGGCGGCGGAATTTTTGCGGACGGCAGCAGTGATAATTACAACATTATCGGCGATGGCAAGCTTACAATCGATGTGAAGTGGGATGCCCTCTACACGCTTAATGGTAACATCAGCATCTCCGAAGGTGCGGAGCTTGATATAAAATCTGCAGAGGGAAACGGAATTATGTCATATAATAAAGGAAATATTTCCATAGATGGTGCGAAGGTCAGGACTTTTGCATATTATTCCGCTGCAAATGCCAAAGAGCTGGAAGTCAAAAATGATAGCGAAGTTGTTTTGAGTTCAAGTGCAGATTATTTTAATGCAGCATATATGGGCGATGGAAACGGTGCAGGAAAAATAGAAATTATCAAATCCAAGGTGGAAGCAACAAGTTATTATCCTGCTTTGTATACGGAAGGAACGCTGACGGTCAACGGCGGCGAGGTAAAATGCACTTCTACTGCGGATGCTGCCATATGGACACAAAGCGATATTCTGATTAAAGGCGGCGCTAAAGTAACCACTGACGGCAAATACCCGATGGGCGGTAACGGTACCTTCACCGTAGAGGAAGCAGAAATCGATGCAAAGAATACGAATACGCGCAATGTTTCTGCAATTTATGATAAATGTGTTCCTGTGGTTGCGGACGGTTATCAGCTGACTTACGCAAAAGCGGTAGATTCGGAAGGAACAGGAATCGATCTGCTTTCCAGTGGTAACCAGTACTTTGCGTTCTATAAAAATGTTCATTTCATTACAAAAGCTGTTTATCTGGTTTCTGTCGTTGTAACGCCGGATGAACTGACAAATGTGGTTGTCAAGGTGAATGGTCAGGAAGTAACCAATCCGGTTCATTTAGTGGCAGGTACTTATCAAATTGAAGTAACAGCCGATTATTGCAAGGCATACAGCGGCAATATCACGGTTACGGACGATGCAGCGACGCACACGCAGACGATTGCAATGACGTATCTGCCTGCCGACTATACAAAGGTCGACGAAGCCATCGCCAAGGCAAATGCACTGAATAAGAACGACTATAAGGACTTCTCCGATGTGGAAGCCGCTGTCAACGCGGTTGTGCGTGGCAAGAACATCACTGAGCAATCCGAAGTAGACAAGATGGCAAAGGTTATTGAGGATGCCATTGCTTCTCTTGAAACAAAGCCTGCCAATACGACCCCAGGTACAACCGAGCAGCCTTCTGTCAATCCGAAACCGAGCACAGAGGAACAGACCCTTGTCGTCCCAAAACCGAACACAGAGGGGCAGAGTCCGCAGACCGGCGATACAGGCAGTCTTGCGTTGTGGATTGCCCTGCTGTTTGTCAGCGGCGGTGCGGTCATTGGTACAACAGCAGTAACCAGAAAGAAAACAAACTCTGTAAAATAAATAGTTTGAAATAATCAAAAACGGCAGACTCTTGATCCGTGAATTCCTGAGTCTGCCGTTTGGTTATGTATTTGGTTTTCTGCAGCCCGGTTCTGCTATATTCCCCGCAAGTAACTGTCATGAAAACCTCAAATATTTGATAGAACTCGTCGAAAAAAGCGAGTATAATTTAAAATAAATATATAGAAAAGGGGGAGGGGAGATTTTATATCTTCCGAAAATGTATGGGAACTATCAAAAATACAAAAGGAAAACGATTAAATATCTTATGGGTGATCATTCTGATCGGCAGTATTCCGCTGCTCACTGCGATTCTGATTCTGACAATTTACTCCACAAGAAAAATGGAACAGGAGCTGGAAGACAGCACATATGCAAGGCTGAAAGCATGTGCGGTTTCAGTAGAAAAATATTTCGAATGGGATATCCGGGAAGAGATCTTATGCCGGGATGATGTCAGCTACGAGTTTATCGATTCGGTAAAGAAAGATAATATTGAGCTTACATTTTTTGAAGGCGATGAACGATATATCACATCGGTTATTGATGAAAATGGACAGCGGGTAGAGGGAACAAAAGCCGATGCCGCCATCTGGAAAACTGTTCAGGCGGGCAATGATTATCATGCAGATGGTGTGCAGATTGCAGGCACAGACTATTATGTATATTATACGCCGGTGTATTCCGAGGATGGCGATGTGATTGGCATGGCATTTGCCGGTGAGAAGGAAGCATCTGTGAATGAAGCAAAGAAGAATCTTGTAAAAAACTTGTTGTTGATCTCTGCTGCAATCGCAGTTGTATATCTTGGCGTTTTAATCTGGCTTGCATTGAAAATACGGAAATCACTTGCGAAGACAACGTCGCATATTGAACGGATTGCGAACGGAAGCCTGTCTGAGGAGGTAGATGGTTCTTCAGCAATCGATGAAATCAACACATTGATTGAATCGTCCAAGGTTCTAAAGGAAAAACTGAACGACATTGTCACGAACGTGAATGATCACGTAGTGAATCTGCAGCAGGATGCCTCGTCCTTGAATGAACGTGCAGATTTCAGTAATGAGGGTGCCGGACAGATCAGTCAGGCGATGGAGGAATTATCTGTGACCGCGGTGACGCTGGCGGATAATGTACAGGATGTCAATGCGAAGTCCATCGAGATGGGAAACGCAATCACGGATATTGACAGTGATGTGCAGGTATTAAGTGACAATTCCAAGCAGATGGGACAGGCGAACAGTGCAGCAACCAGATCGATGGAGACTGTGCTTGACAGTTCAAATCAGTCGGCAGAAATTATTGAGCGGATTACGAATCAGATTGAGGAGACAAATCAGGCAATCCTTTCCATCAATGAGGCCGTTAACCTGATTATGGATATTACCGGACAGACAAGCCTGCTTGCATTAAATGCATCTATCGAAGCAGCGCGTGCCGGACAGTCCGGAAGCGGATTTGCAGTTGTGGCAAGTGAGATCAAGAAACTGGCAGAGCAGAGTGCCGAGGGCGTGGATACGATCAGACAGGTGGCTGACAATATCTTCACGAAATCAAATGAATGTGTGAGTCTGGTCCGCGAGGTGCAGACGCTGATTGGAAAAGAGCAGGAGGATATCTCAGCAACACGCAGCAGCTTTGCTGCACTCAGCAAGACAATCAATGATAATATTGTAGCGGTAAGGCGGATCAGCGACAAATCAAAGCAGCTCGATGGTATCAAGCAGGCGATCATAGCCAATATTACCGATCTGAGTGCGATTTCCGAGGAAAATGCGGCAAGCAACGAGGAAGTATCTGCGAATGTGACAAGCATTGCAGAAGCAATTAATCAGATGAATACGGCAACCGGACATGTCAGTGAGGTGTCCGATGAGCTGGCAGAGCTGATGAAATACTTTGAATAAATCTGTTGATTACAGGCAGATTGCATTATCTACCTGTAATCGTGCATAAATGAAATTCTCTCTTCTGAAATGTAAAAATTAGCACGTTTAATGTAATTCTGGAATATTGAATTAAGTAAATTCATGCTGTACAATAACTGGCGTATGTAGAAATTGGGGCGGACTTCGTCTATTTGTGGTGTGCCTATACAAAGGATGAAGTTTTGACTCGAAAAAAAGAATCTTTATAAGGAGGAGAGAAAACATGCAGAAAAGTATGAAGAAGATTGTTGCTTTTCTTTTAGCTTTCGTTGTTGCAGTCAGCGTGATTACAACCGGTTCTTTGACATCAGAAGCTGCATCTGTACCGACAGTTACATATCGTGTACATGTCCAGAAAGATGGCTGGAAGCAGGGCTGGGTAAAGAATGGCAAGTCTGCAGGTACAACAGGTGAAGCTAAGAGACTGGAAGCAATTCAGATTAAGGTCGAAGGCGACAAGAATCTTGGCATTGAGTACAAAACCCACATTCAGTCAATTGGCTGGGAAAAGAGCTTCTCAGTAAACGGTGGACAGAGTGGTACAGTTGGTGCAGCAAAGAGACTGGAGGCAATCCAGATCAAATTGACTGGTTCCGATGCAGGCAAGTACGATGTATATTACAGAGTACATGCACAGTCTTATGGATGGTTAGGATGGGCGAAGAATGGTCAGTCCGCTGGTACAGCAGGACAGGCAAAGAGACTGGAGTCAATCCAGATTCAGATTCTCCCTAAGGGCACACTTCCATCAGAGGGATCTTTTGGCTGCGCATTTGTAGATCTTGGTAAGACACCTTCTATGACAGCAGATGGTGCAGTAAAGTACAGCGTACATGTTCAGACATACGGCGATCAGAAAGAAGTTTGTGATGGCGCAGTAGCTGGTACATTTGGCGAAGCAAAGAGATTGGAAGGTATCAAGATCAAGCTTGATACTACAAAGCTTGATATCCCTGGTTTAACAGGTGGTATCACATACAGAACTCATGTACAGACATACGGCTGGACGAAAGGCTGGGTTAAGGATGGAAAGATGTCTGGTACATCTCATGAGGCAAAGAGACTCGAGGCAATCGAGATTAAGCTTACAGGTGAAGTTGCTAATTACTATGATGTATACTACAGAGTACATGCACAGACATACGGCTGGTTAGGATGGGCTAAGAATGGCCAGACTGCTGGTTCCGCTGGTGCAGCTAAGAGACTTGAGGGTATTCAGATCTGTGTAGTTCCGAAGGGATCACCAGCTCCAAATGCATTGCCTGCTACAGCTATGCATTCATGAGCTCGACTGAGAAGGGTACACAGGCAGCAAAAGAAGTTACGGCAACTGCACTTTCTGCTGCTATGACAAAGTCTGCAACAATGAATGTCGGTGCAACAGATAAGGTGAAACTTACATTTGCTCCTACATCTGTTACAAACAAGAGAGTTGTTTACACATCTTCAGATGAGTCTGTAGCAACTGTTGATGTAACAGGTAAGGTTACAGCAGTTAAGGCTGGTACAGCTACAATTACAGCTACAACAACAGATGGCTCTAAGAAGTCTGCAGCAGTTAAGGTTACAGTTGTTAAGGCACTTGCACAGATTCTTGCTACTCCGGCACAGTTGGATGTTGCAGTTGGTGCTACAGCACAGGCAAAGCTTTCATTTGTTCCTGCTGACGCAACAAATACAGCTGTTACATACGCATCTTCAAATGAGAAGATTGCAACCGTTGATGAGAAGGGTACTATCACTGGTGTTGCCAGAGGTACAGCTCAGATTATCGTAACATCTAAGGAGAACGCTAAGGTTCAGACTATGATTCAGGTAACAGTTAAGGATGCTGTTACAACAAAGGTAGAGGTTCTTGATAAGGCTTCTGCAACTCTGACATTCTCAGGTGTTGGTGATACACTCGTAGATGATTTGAATGATGCAGTTAAGAACTGCAAGTCAGACCTTCAGGGCTTAAAGGGTGACGACTGGACAGCAACTTGTGGCGATGATACATATACAGTTAAGTATGATGGTGACACTTTGACATACTTCAAGAATGGCAAGGAAATCACAGATATCAAGGCAGTAGTTGCAGGTAAGACTATGACTCTTACAGCTCCAGTTAGAGCAGGTAAGGCAAACGAGGTTATCAAGGCAGCTCAGGCTGTTCAGAACAAGGCTGATTACGCAAATAACAAGGCTGTAGAGGCAACTATTACATTGGAGAAGACAAACAGATATGTAATTAGTGATGCAGTTATCGACAGCAGATATACAACAGCAAAGATCAATGGAAAAGCATACCAGGTATACTTCCAGGATAATGCTATGTATGTTGTTGGAGATGTAACAAACGACACATTCTTCAAGAATATGGCAAATGAAGGAATTGCAAAGCTTACAATAGTTAAGTAATCCTACATTCCGTACAAAATAAAATGTATATAGAGGCTGTTACAATATGTAGCAGCCTTTATATGATTTAAAACATATGATATGTTTAGCAAATTGCAAAAATCACGTTCTGCATACTTTTTGCAATTTTCCAAGCATATGATAGAGAGGAAACGAGGAGCTATATGGAATCCAAAGGGAGAAGATTTCATTCTCATAGACAGTCTGCGCGGATCGCAACGCTGGCACTGATCGTGCCGATGATGGTGTTGGGATTTACTGTTCGCGCTCTGGCGGGAGATATCAATGGTGAGGAAGCGCGTGTGATTGCGGCGGCTTCTGGGACGTTTTATTATAACAATGAAGCATATGCGGCAAGACCGGAATATATTTCACAGTTAACCGGATATCTGGCACAGGATGATGTCGATTTGTCTGCAAGTCAGGCAGATGCAGCGATTTCACAGATGTATGGAAGTATTGCACAGGGAGTTTCGGAAGGATATCTGTATAAGCTGAGCGATGCAGAAGATACAACGGAGGAGACGACAGAAGAGAATACAACCGAAGCGACAACCGAGACGACAAAACCGCCAATCATGGTTGTACCGACGGAGGAAGCGGCAACAGAAGCGGAGAATCCGGAATCAGATGTGAAAGAGGATGGTTCCACCGGAGAATCTGCGGGTATGCAGACAACAGAAGCTGTGATTCAGCAGATTGACGAAGAGGAAGCAGACGGCAAGGTCACATATGATGTGGAACATCATACGATCATATATGAGAACAAGGACGGAAGCGAGAAGAAAGAACTGCCATCCGTCAACCATCCATTGGATGTAACAAACTATGTGCGGGTTGGAAATATTGTTATTTACACGATGCTTGGCATTATCTTATTGCTGGTACTTGGTCTGTATCTTGGAAAATGCTTCCCTTGGCAGCGCAAGAAGCGGAACCGGAAGACTGCACGCTACTATGTGAATCACAAGATGCGCAGTGCATATCGGAAGATTACGGGAACTGTATATATGGTGATAATTGCGGCACATGTCATGGTTGGTGTGTTGCTGCTCGGTGTGGGGGCAAGTGTATTCCGTCAGTCATTTGTGATTGATAATCTGACCTCCAGCGGGTATTATAGATATGTTTATGATGATATGAATCAGGCGATTCAGCGGGAGCTTGCAGATCAAAATGCCGAAGCGGTTGATACGATGATGCAGCAGGTTGGATACGATACCTTTTTGAATGCGGCAAAGCAGCAGGCGAAGAGCAGTCTGAGCGGAACGATACAGAATTATGATGGCTCAGAGCTGCAGCAGAAGCTGATGGAAATGGACTGTGGACTTTCCGGGGAAGCACAGCAGACCTGTGCCAATGTGATTGTTGGAAATGTGCAGAGTTATTCTACGGACATGGTTGGTTCCAGCATTTATGGAATCAAGCAGGGATATTGGGCATTCATGAAACAGACACTTCCGATTATGGCAGTCAACATGCTGCTTATGGTCGTGATCGTCATACTTATGGATCGGTATCATCACCGTGGGGTGCGGTATATTGCACGCGGCGTGATTGCAGGAGCAGTCATCGCATTGCTTTTTGCGATTGGATCGTATGTGATGAAGCCGTATGCGAAGATTTATATGCAGCCGTCGAGCCTGTATTTATTTGTGCGGGATTATGCGAAACATGCGGCTATGATTGTGGGGGCGATCGCAAGCATGGCAGTTCTCGTAGGGGTATTGCTTATGATGCTGGTAGGCGTAGTGCGTAAGAGACAAATGGAAGACGAATAAGGGGAAAAACAGTTGAAGATAGTAGATGTACATTGTCATGTTCTACCGGGAGTAGATGACGGCTCCAAGAACGAAGAGATGTCTATGGATATGATTGATATTGCATATAGTCAGGGAATCCGTGCAATGATTCTGACACCGCATTATTATCTGGGACATACCAGGGAGACAGGAGCAGATTTTAAAAAGATATTTGAGGTACTGCGCGGGAACGTGCAGCAGAAATATCCTGATTATGAGATGTATCTTGGAAATGAGGTATATTGGAATAAAGGTGTGATCGCGGCACTGAAAGACCAGCGCATCAACACGATGCAGGGGACAAAATACGTGCTCGTAGAATTTGCACCCGCGGCGGGTTATTCCGATATATTTGAAGCAATCCGTATGCTGACACAGGCTGGATATCGCCCGTTGGTTGCACATGTAGAGCGTTATCACGAGTTGACAAAGCATATAGACCGCGTGGATGAAATCTGTAAAAATGGAGCCATCCTGCAGATGAATGTGGGCAGTCTGGTCGGCGGCATGTTTGACAGTCATGTGAAATGGTGTCGTAAGCTGATACAGGAGGGCTACATCAGTATGATTGGCACAGATGCGCATAACACGGATGACCGGGCACCTTTTGTGAAGGAAGGACTGGCATGGATGGAGAAGAAAATGGACGCGGAGCTGCTGGAGGATGTATTACATAGAAATGCAGAGAAGCTGCTGCGGAACGAGCGAATAGATTAACAGGGAGGATAAACGGGAAAACGATGGAGAACGAAAAGAAAATACAATCTCAAAGCACAGAAGAAATTGATTTGAAAGAATTATTTTTAGTATTGTGGTCGAAAATCTGGATTCTGATCGGCGCGGCAGTCGCAGGCGCTGTGATCGCGGCATTGTATACGATCTTATGTGTGACGCCGATGTATGAATCAACATCCTCTTTGTATATTTTGTCAAAGACAACGACATTGACATCTCTGACAGATTTGCAGATGGGTACACAGCTGACACAGGACTATATGGTGCTTGCGAAGAGCCGGAATGTAGTGGAATCCGTGATTCAGGAATTGGAGCTGGATATGACATATGAGGAGTTTCTGGATACTGTTACAATCACCAATGATTCCAATACACGTATTCTGACCTTGTCTGTGCGAAATGCAGATCCGTATATGGCAAAGACCATTGTCGACAAGTATGCAGAGGTCACAGCAAAGAAAACAGCAGATGTCATGGCGACCGAAGTGCCGAATGTTGTAGATACCGGTGTGGTAGCTGAGAATCCGGTATCGCCAAATACGAAGAAGAACATTGTGCTTGGTGCATTGATCGTGTTTGTGCTGGCAGCAGGTGTGATTATAGTAAGGTATCTGCTGGATGATTCTATCAAGACGGCAGATGATGCAGAGAAGTATCTGGGACTTACAAACCTTGGCTCGATTCCTGTATACCAGAATGAGAAGAAGACAAAGGGTAAGAAGACAAAGAAAAGCAGTAAGCATGTGATGAAAAAGAGCGCTTAATGAGGGGATAGAACATGAAGAAGATTGTACTCGAAAAGATTGATGAGTTGAATTATAATGCGAGAGAATCGTACAAGGCTTTGCGTACGAACATTCAGTTCTTAGGAAGCGATATCAAGACGATTGCATTTACTTCGGCAACACCGAATGAAGGAAAGTCGACGGTGTCATTTGAGCTTGCAAGAACTATGACAGAGACAGGAAAGAAGATCCTGTATGTAGATGCGGATATCCGCAAATCCGTTGCGCTGGTTCGACATGGAATCAGTGAGGAGGTTGTTGGTTTATCCCATTATCTGTCCGGACAGGAGAAGCTGGACAATGTGATCTATGAGACAAATATCGAAAATCTGCATATGATATTTTCCGGTCAAAGCGCACCGAATCCTTCAGAGCTGCTTGGAAATGATCTGTTTAAGGCATTGATGGCGAAGGGTCGGGAGGAATACGATTATGTGATCGTGGATTGTCCGCCGCTTGGTTCCGTAATTGATGCGGCGATTGTCGCTCAGAACTGTGATGGCGCAATTATTGTGATTGCAGCAGATTCCATCAGCTATCGTCTGGAGCAGAAGGTCAAGGAACAGCTTGAGAAGTCTGGCTGCCGTATTCTTGGAACGATCATGAATAAGGTGGAAGTTGCCGGAAAAGCCTATGGAAAATATTACGGCAAATACTATGGCAAGTATTACGGAAAATATTATGGCAATTATGGTACATATGGTTCCTATGGTCAAGAGGAAAAGAAGTAGACAGGGTAGAATAAAGTTAGATTATAGAAAATCATCATGTGAAAGCATGGTGATTTTTTTTGTGGAATCAGAAATTATGCAGAAGGTGCAAGAGTAAAAATTAAAAATACTACTTGACATATAATACTATGCGTTATATAGTATACGACGTAAGGAGAAACCATCATGAGCATAGCGAATGATTTAGGATGGTTTCGACGATCTGCCGCTGAGCGGAGCGAAGGGGCATTACCGAATGAGAGGAGGTATACATATGGATATTCAATTAAAACGAGGCATGTTGGATGTATGCGTGCTGGCGGCAATCAAAGATGAAGATTCCTATGGATATCAGATCATCAAAGATATGAAACCGTATGTGACGATTTCGGAGTCGACGTTGTATCCGATCTTGAGACGTCTGGAAGCAAATGCGTATCTGACGGTACAGTCGGTGGAGCATAACGGACGACTTCGGAAGTATTATCATATTACAGATGCCGGACGGGCGCGAATCGAAGAATTTCAGGAAGAATGGAAGGAACTGGAATCTATTTATCGATTTATCGTTCGGGAAGAACCTATGAAGGAGGCACAAGATCATGAATAAACAGGAATATTTATCGGCGATTCGGGCGCGGATTCCCAAGATGCCGACGGAAGATATGAACCGGTTCATTGCGTATTACAGTGAAATGATTGATGACCGGGTGGAAGATGGCATGACGGAGGAAGAGGCAGTTGCATCGATGGATGCACCGGATGATGCCGTGGATCAGATTCTGGAGGACACTCCACTCACAAAAATCGTAAAACAGAAGATAAAGCCGACGCATCGCCTGCATGTATGGGAAATCACACTGTTAGTAATCAGTTCTCCGGTCTGGGTGCCGCTTCTGCTTACGGCAGGAATATTGGTATTAAGCATGTTAATTGTTGTACTTTCGCTCTTGATTACATTTTATGCAGTGGTCGTAACGGTGGCGGTGGCAGGAATCGCGGGAACATTAGCCGTGATTCCATTCCTGATGATCAGCAATATTCCGGCAGCCGTATTTATGCTTGGATGTGGATTCGCAGGCGTCGGACTTACGATTCTGTTCGTTGTTGCAGTGAAGCCGGTAACGATAGGATTCTGGAACCTGTGTAAGGCAGCCGTGAGCGGTATCAAGAGAAAGGTTGTTAGAGGAGGGAGCATCATGAACGAAGTGAATGATTCAGGATGCGACCGACGATCTGCCGCCGAGTGAAACGAGGGGGCATTACATTAAAAGGAGTGATAGATATGAGCAAGACAAAAAAGGCAGTCATCATTGGTTCGGTGTTGGTTGGCATTGGCGTGATTATAGGAGTGATTGCGATTGCGATAGGCGGTTTCAAGTTCCCGAACGGAGAGGTCGATCTTACCACGATGAAGGCGCTTCGTACCGAGAAGAAAACCGTGCAGATCACGGATACATTTGATAAAATAGAAATAGCTGGAGCGAGCAGCATGGATATCGAGATCTGCAAATCAGAGACTGGCGAGAATTATGTGGAGTATTACGATACAGATGATTGGACGAGTCATGTGGATGTGAAGGATTATGTGCTGAAATTCACAACGGACGATAAGGGAAAACATAAGGCAATCGTATCACTGGGATTTGGAAAGGATACGAGGACGCGAATTTATCTGACTGATGCGGAATACAAAGAAATCTCTGTAATAACCATGAGTGGATCTGTTTCCATATGGAATGTAAGCACGGAAAGTTTGAATGTGTCGACATCAAGCGGAGATATGGATCTGGTAGATGTAACGGCGAAGCAGATGAAACTCGCAGCACATAGTGGAGATATCGAGATGCAGAATGTAACCGCAGAAAGTTTGAATGTGTCGACATCAAGCGGAGATATAGGTCTGTTAGATGTGACAGCGAAGCAGATGAAACTCGATGCAAGCAGTGGAGACATAGATCTGGAGTGCTGTGATGCGGAAGGATTCGATATCACAACAT
>ERZ808246.2397-NODE-2397-length-11790-cov-19.635535_pt1 | contig 11790 bp, 10 predicted proteins | sample MGYA00521083_ERZ808246 | MGnify/ENA primary metagenome ERZ808246 (study PRJEB31516, sample SAMN03275577) | gut metagenome | biome: mammalia-associated habitat; material: feces | host: Papio cynocephalus | place: Kenya | collected 2012-07-07 ...
ACTCGTCCCAGTTGTCCTACCTGTCCCTGCAACACGCACAATATTAACCGTGTAGAAAATGTAGAGAATGTAGAATGAGGGGGGGGGCGTGGACCCCTCCAACGGTAGGGGCGGCAGTCCCCTGCCGCCCGCACGGTATTGGCCGTGGAGATCAGGAGAACGTGGAGGGGAGGTTTTAGACAGGATTCACAGGATGGGCAGGATTTTTTAACACAGAGGCACAGAGGCACGAAGGCACAGAGAAGGGAGAATATCTCACGCAGAGACGCAGAGAACGCAGAGAGAGGGGAGCCTATCGGGGATTAACCGTGTAGAAAATGTAGAGAATGTAGAATGGGGGATTTCTCTGCGTGGCTCTGCGTATCTCTGCGTGAGATAAATTTAACCGTGCAGAAAATGTAGAGGGGCACGTCCTACCCGTCCTACTCGTCCCGTTCTGCCGCCCGCGCGGCATTAACCGTGCAGTGCCAAATTTTCCGGTTTTGCTTTCTGCACGACAGGAATGAATTTCCAAGGGATTTTCGCGGCGATTTTTGGTATAATATACGGAACTTGTCCGGGCAGGCGGCGGGGCGTCCGGGGCGGATGGCCTCTGCGCGTGCGCTTGCATCCGGCAAACGGCAAAATAGTCAGCAAAATAGTCATATGAAAGCGAAAAGAGCGATAATTTGGACGCTTGCGCTTGTTGTGGGCGCGGCATTGGGGAGTCTGGGCATAGGCGGACTCGACAGGTTCATGGATTTTGTGGCCGCGGCGTATACGCGCGCCTTCCAGTTCGTCGCGGTGCCGACGGTGGCACTGGCGATTTTGACGGCGCTGGCTTCGCTGGGCGGCGGCAAGAAGATGGGGCGGGTGTTCTTCCGGACGCTTTCCTATACGGTGTTCACGTCCTTTGTCGCGGCGCTTGTCGGTCTGGGGCTGTACCTCCTCATCAAGCCGGGCGAACTTTCCGCCGACGTGATCGCGTCCGTATCGGATGCGGCGAAAGGGACGGTTTCGCGTCTGGCCGAGACGCCGGACACGGTCTACGGCCACATCCTGAACGCGATTCCGAACAACCTCGTCAATCCGTTCCTGACGGGGAATGTGTTGCCGATCGTGCTCATCTCGGCGTGCATCGGCATCGCCATCGCCGTTCTGGGCCGCACGAGCGAGAACGTGCGCCTTTTGCACCGGGCGCTCAACGGGCTGCAGGAGATATTCTTCGGGCTCATCAAAGGGCTCATCTGGGCGCTTCCCGCGGGCATCGTCGCGTTTGCCGCGCAGCTCGCCGCGCAGATGTCCGCCGGCGTGGTGGTCGGTTCCGTCGGCAAGTACGTGCTCGTGGTGCTGGGCGGGAATCTCGTCCAGTTCTTCGTCGTCCTGCCGCTCATCTGCTGTCTGCGCGGCGTGAACGGCTACCGGGTCATGCGCGAGATGACGCCGGCGTTGCTGATGGCGCTCTTCACGAAGAGTTCCGCGGCGACCTTGCCGGTGACGATCGCCACGGCCGAGAAGAACATGAAGGCGAAACCGTGGATCGCCCGGTTCATCCTGCCGCTCTGCTGCACGATCAACATGAATGGATGCGCGGCGTTCATCCTCGTCACCTCGCTGTACGTCATGCAGAATTCGCCGGAATGCGGCATCGCCCTCACCCTGCCGACGATGCTGGTCTGGTGCGTCGTGGCGGTCGTCTGCGCGATCGGCAACGCGGGCGTCCCGATGGGGTGCTACTTCCTCACGCTCTCCCTGATGGCGGGCGTCGGCGGGAATCTCATGATTCTGGGCGTCATCCTGCCGATCTACACGATCATCGACATGATCGAGACGGCGGAAAACGTGTGGTCCGACTGCTGCATCTGCGCGATCGTCGACAAATCCACCCCCGAGACGGAGGCGTAAGGCCATGGCCAAACAAAACGCACGGTTCAAGGCGGTCGTTTTGGCGGGCGGAAGCGGCGAACGCTTCTGGCCGCTGTCCACGCCGGAGAAGCCCAAGCAATTCCTCAACGTTTTCGGCGGGGCGAGCCTTTTGCGCCAGAGCGTGTGGCGGCTGGAGGCGATGGCGTCCGCGGAAGACGTGTTCGTCGTCACTTCCGGAAAACACGTGGCCCTGACGCGGCAGGAGCTGCCGGAAGTCCCCGCCGCGCACATCGTGGGCGAACCCTGCCGGCGCGATACCGGCGCGGCGATTGCGCTGGGGACGGGCCTTGCCGGGACGAGCGACGCGGACGTCATAGGCTTTTTCGCGAGCGACCACTTGATCGGCGACGAAAAGGCGTTCGGCAAGACTGTGCGCCAGGCCATCCGCCTGGCGGAGAAGAAGGACGCGATCGTGGTCATCGGCATCCCGCCCACCGCGCCTTCCTCGGCGTTCGGCTACGTGGACCCGAAAACCGGACGTTTTGTGGAAAAGCCCGCGAAAGCGCAGGCGCAGGGCTATCTGCGGAAAGGTTACCTGTGGAATGCGGGGCTTTTCATCGCCCGCGCGGGCGTGTTCCGTGCGGCGATCCGGGCCACCGCCCCCGTTTTGGCGCCTCTGGCCGAACCCCTCCCGCGGACGGATGCGGAACTCGCGAAGATCTACGATCCGCTCCCCCGGATTTCGTTCGACTACGCCGTCATGGAGAAGATACCCAACGTGGCGGTCGTCCGCGGCGATTTCGGGTGGGACGACGTCGGCGGCTTCCAGGCGTTCGACAAGTATTTCCCGCACGACGGCAGCGGGAACGTCTGCGAAGGACCGTGCCGGAAGGTGGACGCCGCGGGCAATATCTGCGTGGTGCGGGGAGCCCCCGTCGCGCTTTTGGGGGTGTCCAACCTCGTGGTGGTCACGACCCCGCAGGGCGTGCTCGTCGCCGACAAAGGCCGTTTGGCGGAAATGAAGAAGCTTTTCCAGGCTCCCAGGTGACAGCGTGAGAAGAAAGTACAAAGTCCGCATCGCCTACGACGGCACCGCCTACTCCGGCTGGCAAATGCAGGAGAACGCGCTGGGCATCCAGCAGGTCGTCGAGGAGGCGCTCGCCTGGCTGGATCAGGGGCCCGTGCGGATCTACGGCAGTTCCCGGACGGATGCGGGCGTGCACGCGAAGGGGTTTGTCGCGCACTTCCATCTGACGAAGCCCATCCCGCCGAAGAACGTCGTGCGCGCCCTCAATGCGCGGCTGCCGGAATCCATCCGCATTTTGCGCGCCGCCTATGCCGCGGAGCGGTTCGACGCGCGGCTTTCGGCGAAGGGCAAGGAATACCGCTATCAACTGTACCAGGCGGAAATCGAACCGCCGGATCTCGTGCCCTATTGGGCCTACTGCCACCGCGCGCTGGACCTCGAGGCCATGCGCCGCGCCGCGTCCTATTTCGTCGGGCGGCACGATTTCGTGTCTTTCGCGGCGAATCCGAACCGGGTGCTGGAGTCGACGGTGCGGACGGTATTCTCCTTCGAGGTGAAGAAGAGGGGGCCGCGCTACACGTTCATCGTGCGCGGGGACGGGTTCCTGTACAAGCAGGTGCGGTCCATGGTGGGGTTCCTCGTGAGCGTGGGGCGCGGACGCGAAAAGCCCGAAGCCGTCCGTGAACTTTTGGAGGCCCGTGCGCCGCGGACGGCGCGCGTCGAGACGGCTCCTGCGCGCGGCCTTTTTCTCTGGAAAGTCTTTTATAGGGATATCAAATAACCATGCTTTACCATCTCTCGGCGTTTCTACAGCATTACTGGGGGCCTTTCCGCCTGTTGCAGTCCCACGCGCTCCTGTTGGCGGGTGGCGCCTTTTGCGCGGCGCTCCTCGTCGTCTTCCTTCTGCCGCGCCTTTGGGACAAACTGCCGCGCGACCGGGGCAAGGCGATTCTGGGGGATTTGGGGGGCATGGTTTCGAAGGGCAAGCCCACGGGCGCCGGGCTGACCGTGACATTGCTGGCGCTGCCGGTGATCCTGCTCTTCGTGCCGCTCGACGTCTGGGACGCGCTCGCCGTCCTCTTCATCTATCTGGCCATGCTGTTCGGCTATCTGGACGACCGGGCCGCCGTGCCGTGGGGCGAACTCAAGAAGGGGCTTCTGGACGCGGTCGTGTCGCTCGCAATCGCCTTTTGCGTCGCCAAGGGGCATTCGACGCTCGTCTGGCTTCCGTTCGTGAAGGGCATGTGGCATGTGCCGATGTGGATCTACGTTCCGGGCGCGGCCTTCGTGCTCTGGTTCACGATGAACGCCACGAACTGTTCGGACGGCGTGGACGGGCTGGCCGGTTCCCTGGCCCTCATCGCCCTTGTCATGCTCGCCGTCATGCTGTACGTGGTGATCGGCTACAAGCCCGTGGCGCACTACTTCCTCCTGCCCTGCAACCCGGATGCCGCGCGCTGGGCGATTCTCGTCATGGTTGTCGCCGGCGCGGTGGGCGGGTATCTGTGGTACAACGCCGAACCTTCGCAGGTGCTGATGGGCGACGGCGGGAGCCGGTTCCTGGGCATTCTGCTCGGGACGGCGGTGCTCGTGACGGGGAATCCCTTCCTTGTCCTCGTGTTCGCGCCGATTCTGCTCGTCAACGGCGGGGGCGGACTCGCCAAACTCGTCCTCCTGCGCCTGGCGCACAAGTTCGGGCGGGACTTCGACGCGGATTCCCCCATCCGCCGCGTGCGGTTTCCGCTCCATGACCACTGCAAGAAGAATCTCCACTGGTCCAATGCGCAGGTCCTCATGCGTTTCGTGCTTCTGCAACTGATTGTCATGCCGCTTTTGTTCATCCTGCTCGTGAAAATCCGCTGACATGGTCCTGGCGCTCCTTATGTTCGCCGCGACGCTCTCGCGCGCGGAAATCATCGCGCGGATGCGCGCGCCCGTTTTCACGAAAGTGCAGGGGCTCGTGCAGGTCGTCGCCGACTGCCCGGCCGACGTGCGCCGGGAGTACCAGTCCCCCATCGCCGGTTTCGCCGCGGGGATTTGCACGGAACTCTACCGGGGGTTCCGCGAACAACCGCGGCGTTTCGCCGAGCCCGCCGTCTGCCTGACGATAGGGGAAGGGCGCACGAACGATGCGCGCGTCGTGGTGCGGGTGCAGAACCGGGAAGGCGAACCGCCGCGGACGCGGCTCTTCCTGCCCGCCCCCGGGAGCACGGACCTGGCGAAACTGCGGACGGAAATCGTCAAGGCCTTCATGCGCGCGGTCAAGGGAAAGGAGCTTTCGGACGCCGAGGCGGACGAATTCTACCGTGATCTCGACCCGGCGCGCCGTGCGGCGGACGAGTACGGCGAACTGGAACGCTGGAAGCGCGGCGAAAAGACGTCCCTCACGGACGAGGAGGCGCTCGCGCTCATGCGCAAGGTCCTGCAACCCGGGGTGGCGCGGGCGGTGGACGTCTTGACGTTCGCCAGCCGTCTGAGGCTCTATCCCGCCGCGTACGGCCACGCGTTCTCGAACGCCTATCCCTGCGCCACCTTTGCACAGGCGATCGACATGGCCGCCGTCGATCCGCGCGTACGGTTCGCGGCGTACGCCAAAGCGCCTTTGCTCGTCGCCTATTCGGGCGGCCGCAGCCCCGAACTCGCCGCGGCCGGGCGCGCCTACAGCGATTTCCTGTTCGAACTCGCCCGCTTCGCGCGGACGCAGGAAGAGTTGCACAAACAGCTGGAAGACGCCGACGTCAAACTCAACGTGGCGCTCGAAGCCGCGCGCAAAGCGGAGAAAGGAACACTCGAATGAATACCAAGAAGACGATTACGGACAATACGGTCGATCCGGACATCTTGACCTACACGGTTGGAGACGACCCGATTCTGGATCTGCGCCTGGCGGTCTGGGACTGCATGGGCACCGCTGCGCACGTGACGATGCTGTCGGAAATGCCGCTCAAGACGCCCGTCATCACGCCAACCGAGGCGGCGGAAGTCCGCAAGGAACTCGGCCGCATCGCCGCGAGCGCCCGGGACGGACGTTTCGAGATCCGCGTCGAGGACCAGGACGTCCACATGGCCGTCGAGCGCCTTTTGACGGAAAAGCTGGGCGATCTGGGCAAGAAGATCCATACGGGACGTTCGCGCAACGACCAGGTGGCCGTCGACGTGCGCCTGCACATGAAGGACGAACTCCTGGCGGCGGAAAGCGAAACCGTCGGACTGGCGGCGGCGCTCTGCGCGTTCGGCCGGCGGGCGGGGCGCATTCCGCTCGTCGGGCGCACCCACCTGCAGCCGGCGATGCCCTCGAGCGTCGAGATGTGGGCGACGGGCCATGCGGAAATGATCCTCGACCAGATCGAGAACCTGGAGGCCGCCTACCGGCTCGTGGACCGCAATCCGCTCGGGAGCGCGGCGGGATATGGCGTGCCGCTGCCCCTGAACCGCGCCCGCACGACGGAACTGCTCGGATTTTCCGCGACCATCCACAACGTTTTCGGCGCGTCCATGGCCCGCGGCGAATGCGAGGCGGCGGTGCTGTCCGCCCTGGCGCAGCTGATGGCGGTCTTGTCGCGCCTGGCGGAGGACTTGATTCTCTTTTCCATGCCCGAGTTCGCCTGTTTCAAACTGCCGCGCGCCTATTGCACGGGCTCTTCCATCATGCCCCAGAAGTTCAATCCGGACGTGCTCGAGCTCGTCCGCTCGAAGGCGGCGCAGGTGCTCGGCCTGCAGACCGCGGCGCTTTCGCTTTTGCACGCGATGCCGGGCGGCTACAACCGCGATCTGCAGGACTGCAAGGGCCTCTACATGAAGGGGCTCGACATCACGCGCACGACCCTGCGGATCCTGGCGAAAGTCGTCGCCGGCGTGACGGTGGACGCCGACAAGTGCCGCGCCGGCTTCACGCCCGGCGTGTTCGCGACGGATGTCGCCCTGCGTCTGGTGGCGCAGGGAACGCCCTGGCGCGACGCCTACCACGAGGTGCGCGACCATTTGGAGCGGCTCTCGGAGGAAGACCCCGACGCCGCGGTCAACGCGAAAACCCACGAGGGCACGACGGGCGGCATCGACGAGGACCTGTACGCACGGCGTCTCGCGGCGGTCGCCCAATCCATCCAAACACGCCAGGAAGCGTTCGCGCAATGCCGGGAGCGTCTGTTCGCGTGAGCGCGCCTCTGTTGCTGGAAGCGGAAGATTTGCGCGTCTCGTACGGCACGTTCGAGGCCGTGCGGGGGGTGTCGTTCACGCTTGCCAAGGGCGAGATCCTGGGCATCGTGGGCGAATCGGGCTCGGGCAAGTCGACGATCGCGCGCACGGTCATGGGGCTGGGCAAGCCTTCCGGCGGACGGCTCGCCGTGCACGCGGCATCCGTGCAGATGGTCTTCCAGGACGCCGTCGGTTCGCTGAATCCGCGCATGACGGCCCGCCAGACGCTGGCGGAAGTCCTGAAAATCAAGCGCAACCCCCAGTCCCCCGAAGATTTGCTGGCGCGCGTGGGGCTTTCCGCCGCGGTGCTGGACCAATATCCGCGCGAAATGTCGGGCGGGCAGTGCCAGCGCGTCTCGATTGCGCGCGCGCTCGCCTGCCGTCCGGACGTATTGGTGGCGGACGAACCCGTCTCGGCGCTGGACGTCTCGGTCCAGGCGCGCGTCCTCAATATCCTGCGCGACCTTCGCAAGGAGATGGGGCTCGCCATCCTGCTCATCGCCCACGACCTCGCCGTCGTCAAGAACGTATGCGACAGGATCTGCGTGATGCAGAAGGGCGTTTTCGTGGACGCCGGTCCCGCGGAACAGGTTTTCGCGCACCCGGCGAGCGACTATACGCGGCGTTTGCTGGACGCCGTGCCCGACGTGGCGCGCGCGTTGGCGGAACGCCGGGAAGGGGCGGCATGAACCGCATCCTCTTCGAAGCGGACGAGATAGCGGACGGGCGCGCCACGTTCGGCGGCCCCCGCGCCGAGCATGTCCTCGCGGTCCTGCACGGCGAAGTCGGCCAGACGCTGAAAACGGGCGAGGTCGACGGCCGGCTGGGAACCGGCACGATTACGGCGATTGAAAACGGGGAGACCCCGTCCCGGGCGCGCGTGACCGTGGCGCTTGCGCACGACAGCCCCTCGCCGCAACCCTGGATAGATCTCGTTCTGGCGCCGCCCCGTCCGCGCGTCCTCAAGCGTCTCCTGCCCCAGCTGGCGACCTTGGGCGTCGGGACGATCGTGCTCGTGGGCGCGCAGAAGGTGGAAAAGGACTTCTGGGGTGCGACGCTCCTGAAAGAGGAGAACTACCGTCCTTTGTTCATCGAAGGGCTGATGCAGGCGGGAACGACCATTCTGCCGCGTCTCCTCGTGCGGCGCAACTTCCGCGCGTTTCTGTCGGACGAGCTGGACGCGCTTTTCCCGGACGGTCCCCGGCTGGTCGCCCATCCCGGCGCAACCGCCCGCCCCGCCTTTGCCGCGGACGGGTCGGCGCGCCCGCTCCTCGCCGTGGGGCCCGAAGGCGGCTGGACGGACGCGGAACTCGCGCGCCTCGAAGAGCATGGCTTCGCCCGCTATTCGCTCGGGACGCGCATTTTGCGCACGGATACGGCCCTCATCGCCCTTTTGGCCCAGTTGCAACTCTTAACCGGAAACGTTTGACATGACAGATTTCTCGAAATTGCTGAACCCCGAACAATGCGCCGCGGCGACGGCGCCCGACGGCCCCATCCTCGTGCTGGCGGCGGCGGGCACCGGCAAGACCCGCACGCTCGTGCACCGCGTCGCGTATCTGGTCGAGCAGGGCGTCCCGCCCGACCGCATCCTCCTTCTGACCTTCACGAACCGCGCCGCGCGCGAGATGATGGAACGCGCCGAAAAGGTCGTCGGGCCCGAGGCGTACGCGATCTGGAGCGGAACCTTCCACTCGATCTGCGCGCGCTTCCTGCGCCGCTACGGAACCTTCCTGGGCTACTCGTCCGGCTTTTCCATCGTGGACGAAGACGACCAGAAGAAGCTCCTCAACGAGATCATCAAGGCGACGGTCAAGGACCCCAAGTCCTTCCCGAAGAAGGAAGTCGTCGCCAAGATGATTTCGGAGGCGGCGAACGAATCCAAGCCGCTCGCCGACATCGCCGCCCGGTGGCAGTCGCGCGAAGCGGGTTTCACGCCCGAGGAGATCGTGGCGGTCGCCGCGGCGTACGACAAACGCAAACGCGAACTCGACGCGATGGACTTCGACGATCTGCTCGTCAACGGCCTTAAGCTGCTCAAGACCGTGGACCGCGTGCGCGAGATGCTCCAGGAGCATTTCCTCTACGTGCTCGTCGACGAATACCAGGACACGAACGGCCTGCAGGCCGAGTTCACGGACATCCTGGCCGCGCGCCACCGCAACATCATGGCCGTCGGCGACGACTTCCAGTGCATCTACACCTGGCGCGGCGCCCAGATCGAGAACATCCTCGACTTCCCCAAACGCTGGGAGGGGTGCCAGATCGTCAAGCTGGAACGCAACTACCGCTCCGTCCCCGGCGTTCTCGAAGTGGCGAACGCGGTCATGAAAGGCGTATCGCAGAATTTCGAGAAGCAATTGCGGCCCGTCCGTCCGGATATGGGCGCGCGCCCGATTCTCTACAGCGTGCACGACGGTCGCGTCCAGGCGGCGGAAATCCTGAACCGCATACAGGTCTCGCGCGAAAGCGGCTACAGATACTCCGACATGGCCGTCCTTTACCGCAGCCACTTCCAGTCCATCGAAATCCAGATGACGCTGGCGCGGCAGGGCGTCCCGTTCCGCATCACCTCGGGCGTGGGCGTGTTCGAACAGATCCACGTGAAGGACGTGCTCGCCTATCTGCGGCTTCTTCTCTGCCCGACGGACGAGCTTTCGTTCCGCCGGTTCGCCACGCTCTTGCCGGGCGTGGGCGAAAAAACGGCCGCGACGCTCTGGAAGAAGCTCTCCGGCCGCTTCGATTGCCACGACGCGGCGGACCGCGACAGGCTGGGCGGGTTTCTCGGCGCGAAAGCGAAACCGGTCTGGCCGGCTCTCTCCCAATGCTTCTCCTGCTCCGCGGAACACCTGGAAAACAGCGAAATCGGCGCGCTTGTCGACGATTTCCTCGATTTCTTCTATGCCGCCCATCTGCACAGGGAATGGGAGGACGCGGATGCCGACGAGCGCGTGGCGGACGTGCGCGAACTCGCGGCGCAAATCGCCTCGACGGACGGCGGCCTCGCGGGCTTTCTGGCGGACGTGGCCCTCTACACCAACCTGGACGCGCGCCGCAACGAACCGGCCGGCGACCGGCTGACCCTCTCGACCGTCCACCAGGCCAAAGGCATGGAGTGGCCCGTCGTGTTCCTGCCCTGGTGCTCGCAGGGCATGTTCCCCTCCGCCAAAGCGGTGGAAGAGAACCGTTTCGAGGAAGAGCGCCGTCTCTTCTACGTGGCCTTGACGCGGGCGAAGGACGTGCTCTACCTGTTTTCGCCCTCCGTCCGCGTCCTGTCCGACGGCGGCATCGTGCCGGTCGAGCCGTCCATGTTCGTCAAGGCGGTCCCGGCGGAACTCCTGGAGGCGCGCCGCTCGACGATCTACCTGCCGCCGCCCGTCGGCCGCTCGCCGTACAGGCGGAGCGATCGGCAGACCGCCGCCGAAAAACCCGCGTTCAAGACCTACTGGCGCCGCTGACGGTCGCATTTTGCCCCCGATTGTGCTATAATACGGGTCGACAGCCCAAAGAAAGGAGACTGGAATGAAAAAAGTCGCATTCTTCGATGCCAAGCCCTACGACCGCGAGTCGTTCGACGCGCTGAACCGCGGACGCTACGAACTGAGCTATTTCGAGACGCGCCTGCGTCCGGCGTCCCTGCCGCTTCTGGACGGTTGCGCGGCGGCGTGCGCGTTCGTCAACGACGAGATCGACGCCCAGGTCGTCGAGGGGCTCGTCGCCCGCGGCGTCCGCATCCTGGCCATGCGCTGCGCGGGCTACAACAACGTGGATCTCAAGGCCGCCTACGAGAAGGGGCTTTCGGTCGTGCGCGTGCCGGCCTACTCGCCCTACGCGGTGGCGGAGCACGCCGCCTCGCTCCTGATGACCCTCAACCGCCACATCCACAAGGCCGCCGCGCGCACGCGCGACTTCAACTTCTCGCTCGTCGGGCTCACGGGCCACGACCTCCACGGCAAGACCGTCGGCGTGATCGGCACGGGCAAGATCGGCCGCGTCTTCTGCGACATCTGCAAGGGCTTCGGCATGAACGTGCTCGCCTACGACGCCTTCCCGAATCCGGCGACGGGGCTGGACTACGTCTCGCTCGACGACCTGCTCGCGAAGGCGGACGTCATTTCCCTCCACTGCCCGCTGACCCCCGAGACGCACCACATGATCAACCACACGACGATCTCCAAGATGAAGCCGGGCGTGATCCTCGTGAACACCTCGCGCGGCGCGCTCGTGGAAAGCGATGCGCTGCTCGCGGCCCTGCGCAGCGGCCATATCGGCGCCGCGGCGCTGGACGTCTACGAGGAGGAAAGCGGCTGGTTCTACGAGGACCGCTCCGCCACGGTGCGCCAGAACAAGGTGCTGGCGCTGCTCGTCTCCATGCCGAACGTCATCGTGACCTCCCACCAGGCCTTCCTGACCCACGAGGCGCTCGCGAACATCGCCACGACGACGCTGGCGAACCTGGACGCGTTCTTCTCCAACCAGCCGCTCGCGAACGAGGTGTGTTACCGTTGCATGGGCCAGTCCGCGCCCGCGCAGGCCTGCTGCCCGAAGCGCGAAGACGGCCGCTGCCGCGGACAGGCTTGATCCGTGACGGTCTGGATAGAGAATCCGTTCGACAACCTGCCGCGCGAAGGCGGGCGTCCCATGCGCTTCTGGCTCGTGGCGCGCGCTTTCGCCGCGGCCGGTCACCGCGTCCTCTACTGGACCAGTTCCTTCAACCACACGCT
>ERZ808246.2400-NODE-2400-length-11772-cov-57.179995_pt1 | contig 11772 bp, 8 predicted proteins | sample MGYA00521083_ERZ808246 | MGnify/ENA primary metagenome ERZ808246 (study PRJEB31516, sample SAMN03275577) | gut metagenome | biome: mammalia-associated habitat; material: feces | host: Papio cynocephalus | place: Kenya | collected 2012-07-07 ...
TGATTGACTGACTCGTTGATGGATTCGTCGACCGACTGATTCACTGATTCGTCGACGGACCAATTCGCTGCTTGACGGATCGATCGCCGGATTGACTGAACCGATTGTCGGCGGGCTGCGAGTCTGCTCGATATGTGCCGGTGGGCCTGTGGCCTGCCGGCATTTTGCGTATCGTCCGCGTATCGGTCTTGTCGCCGACTTTGCATATGAGGGCGCTGGGCGTATGCATATGCGCGTAGTGTGGGGTGCGTATGCAAGCCTATGCGCGCCGCGTGAGTCTCCGCACAGTCCCCACCATGCGCCGCCCGTCGCGCGTACCCACTATCTGTGCCCCATGCCGGTTCCCGTCCGTACACGTACCGATTACGGAATCGGATGCAAGATTAACTGAAAGCACAAGAGTTTGTCGGAAAGGAAGAAGCATTGGCCCTGCCCACGACCCCTGGCCAGTTGATTCCGCATTTTGACCATCTGAAATGGAAAATGGCGGCTGCCGGCGTGCTCGTCGGCCTGATTTCCGGCGTTCTGGTGGTCGTGTACCGGCTGGGCATCGAACGTGGCACGGAGTTCGCCCGTTGGATGTACGCGCGGATTCATGGGCATCCGGCGCTCATCGTCCCGTGGGCTTTCGCAGCTGTTGCCGTCGCGCTGGCAATCGCCTGGATGATTGGCAAGGAGCCCATGTCGGGCGGCAGCGGCATTCCGCAGACCAACGGCGTGGTGATGCGCGGCCTGCGGATGCGGTGGCAGACGATTCTGCCGGTGCGTTTCGTCGGCGGACTGCTTGGCGCGCTGTTCGGCCTGTCGCTTGGCCGCGAAGGCCCTTCCATCCAGATCGGCGCGTGCGGCGCGCAGTTCCTGTCCCATCGGCTGCGTGGCAGACGTCGTGAGGACGTGCAGGAGCATTATCTGGTGACCGCAGGCGCCGCCGCGGGCCTTTCGGCGGCGTTCAGCGCGCCGTTGTCCGGCATGATGTTCGCGCTGGAAGGCGTGCATCGGAGCTTTTCACCGTCGGTTCTTATGGGCGCGACGGCCGCATCGCTGACCGCCGATTTCGTATCGAAATACTGCTTCGGATTGCGCCCGGTCCTGGATTTCGGCGATATCGCGCAGTTGCCGATCAGCGGCTACATATGGCTGATTCCGCTGGGCGTGGTCGCCGGTCTGGCCGGTTCGCTGATGAACCGTTCCCTGTTGGGATTCCAGACCTTGTACGGTCATCTGCCCGCTTGGACGAGGCCCGTGATCGCCTTGGCGCTTGCGCTGCCGGTCGGCATCTGGCTGCCTGCGGTGCTCGGTGGCGGTTCGAATCTCATCAATCTCGCGGAGCATGCGGGCGTCGGATTGGGTATGTTGTGCATGTTGTTCGTGGTGAAGGTGCTGTTCACCTCCACGAGCTTCGGCTCGGGCGCTCCGGGCGGCATCTTCATGCCGATTCTTGCGGTGGGCTCATTGGCCGGCGGCATCTGCGGAACGGCGCTGCGCCAGTGCGGGCTCCTGCACTCGCAGGAGATCGCGGTATTCGCGGTATGCGCGATGACCGGCACGTTGGCGGCATCGGTGAAGACGCCGATCACCTCGATTCTGCTCGCTGTGGAGATGTCGGGAACATTGACGCATATGCTGCCGGTCGCCACCGTCGCGTTCATCGCGTTGCTGGTGTCCGATCTGCTGCGCACCAAGCCGATTTACGGCGAATTGCTGTCACGGTATATACGTGCGCACGGTGAGGATGGGACGGACGCCACGGCTGGAGCGGACGAAACCAAGCAAACCGATGGAATCGGCGGAACGGATGGGGATCCGGCGTCCGTTACGGAACGCGGCATCGTGGAATTGCCGTTGGAGATGGGTTCCGCCGCGGATGGTAAACGCGTGTGTGATGTCGCATGGCCTTACGGATGCCTGATCGTCGGATTGCGCCGCGGCGAACGCGAGATGGTCCCGCGCGGCGACACCGTGCTGCGTGCCGGCGACTATCTGATGGTGCTGTTCAGCGGCGAAAGCGAGCATGAGGCGCGTCGCGCGTTGCGGCGGTTGTGCGAGGCCGAGTAGGTGTGATGAGTGCGCATCCTTGGCGTTCTTGTCGTTGACGTGTTCCGCTTGTGGCGGCTCCGGCATGCGTTATGCGGCGTGGGCGTGCTGTGTATCGGTGGGTTGCGCGGCGTGCGCCTGCCATGCTTGTGCCGCCGCCCATGCGTGTCACGCCGCTGGTTTGCGTGTGTGCTGCGCTGTGTCGTCTATCGATGCATGGCGTTTCACGCTGCCGAATGGATGCGACGTATCCTGCGAGTGTTCGTCCTTGTGCGGTCGGACAGTCTTATGATCGGACCAAATTCGTGCCCGCGCAATCAGACGATCTCGCGTCAAGTGTCTGGAGCGTGTAGACTCTGCAAGGTGAAGTAACGTCCATCCGGCCGATGTCGTGCGATCAGCGTGTGAACAGCGTCGTCCATATGCATTGATGGCAATGCCGGTCCGGAATGGTACGGGCAAAAAACGAATAACCATAAGAAGACGGCGAAAAGACGATAAGAAGGTGTGATGGAAGCGCGGAAACGGCAATCGGAATCCGATATTCAATCCGGGCCCCGAATGGGGGAGGAGGCGAACCCGGCGACCCAGTCGATTGATGTTTCCGAAGTGGCGCATGCCGGCGCCCGTCCCGTAGGAGCCGCCGCGGCTTCGGCTCCGCCGCAGATTCCCTTGGCTCCGGCGAAACGTGTGCAGGCGCGGTTCAATCCGCTTGCCGACGGCGTGATGTATCTGGTCGTGTTCGTCGGCGGTTTCGCCGGCGTGGGATGCCGCCGCGTTCTGGACAGGGTGCTGTCTCCCGTCGACGGCGTCTTCGATGCCGGCACGTTCGTCGCGAATATGATCGCATGCCTGTTGTTCGCGATGCTGGTGGAATACATGGCGAACGCCACATGGCTGAAACGGCGCGTCCGGCAGGTCGCGAGCCGGGGCGTCGGATTGGGATTCCTCGGCGGAATGTCCACGATGTCCGGCGTGATGCTGGAGACCATGGAGGGATTGTATCGTGGCCGTTGGTTGGGCGCGTTCGGATATCTCGCCATGAATTTCGCCGGGGGATTGTTCGTCTCCGCGCTTGGCGTGCTGATCATGCAGATGCTGTTGGCCCGATTCGCGCATGGCACCGTAACGTCCGATTCCGTGGCATCGGGCATGCGGCAGGATGCTGCCGCATCGCCGCTTTCTGGTTCCGTTCCGTCGGGTACCGGTGGGATGGGTCCCGGTGAGACGGATGCCGACGGTATGGGCACCGGTGGAATGGAAGTGCGGCATGTGAAGGTGGCGGATGCGGCCCATTCGGCGGCCAAGAGCGCTCTTGAGGCCGCATTTGCCGCGCAGGTGGCCGCGCAGCAAGCCGCCCACGTCGCCGCCAATTCGCAATCCGCGGCACCAATGGCCGCCGCAAATGCGGGAGATGCGACGAATCGTCCCGATACGAATCTCCGCAATACGAACTTCCCCGATACGAATCGTTCCGATAGCGGGAATCCTTCGAATGCATCCACGGTGTCGGGCGCGACGGCCGCTGTGCCGGGCGCGACGAATACCACGCTGAACGCTTTGCCCAGCTTCGAGCCCAAGCCGGTGACCGCGGAAATCCCGGTCTCTCCCGATCCGATCACCGGGGAGGTGCGCTGATGATCTGGCTTATCTGCTTTTTCGGCGGTCTTGGCGCCATGGCCCGCTACGTGCTCGACGTGTCGATTCAGCGCAGTTGGAACCGTGCGGGGAACCGCGTCTTTCCGATGGCCACATTGGTGATCAATGGCATCGCGTCGCTGTTCGCGGGCGTCGCGATGATGTCGTTTTACGCGCAATCGGTCGATATGGATACGACCATGACGTTCGTCGTCGGTTTTCTTGGCGGATTCTCAACGTTTTCGGCCGCTTTGAACGAGATATTGTCGTTGATTCGCAAACGCCGTTTCGCCATGGCCCTGGGATACGGATTCGCGACTGTGGCGGTGCCCTTGGTGTGCGTCGCCGTGGGTTTCGGCATCACGGTGCTTGTCGGGCATGCGTGATGCCGGCGGACTGGCGAATTGCCGGGTATCGGACCGGTTCGATACCACGGTAGGATGGAGCCTGTCGATGCCGGCGCGGTGAATGCGCCGACGCTGCATGGATGAATCCGCGTGTGGATGCACGGGCGAATGCGAGAGAAGACGGGCAAAAGGAGCACGGAATGGTTGGCATGCGCGATGTGGCGAAGAAGGCCGGAGTGTCGCTGAGCACGGTGTCGTTGGTGGTCAACGACACGGGTTATGTGTCCGACGACATGCGTGCCCGCGTGACCAAGGCCATGCGCGCGTTGAACTACATACCGAACGAATTGGCGCGCAACCTGTACCACAATCGCACGAATCTTGTCGGCGTGATCGTGCCGACCATCCGGCATCCGTTCTTCGCCACCCTTACCGCGCAATTGCAGCATGAGCTTGCCGTACAGGGGCTGCGCACGATGCTGTGCTCCACCAGCGATGCGGAGAACGGCGAGGCCGAATACGTGGACATGCTGCGTCGGCATATGATGGACGGCCTTGTGATGGCCGCGCACACCGCGCACGCCGCCGATTATTGGACGTCGGTCCACCGTCCGATCGTCGCGTTCGACCGTGTGCTGGGCGCCGGCATTCCGTCGGTCGGTTCCGATCATGAGCAGGGCGGTCGATTGGTCGCCGATCTGCTGATCCGCTCCGGTGCCCGCCATGTGGCGATGATCGGTGGTCCACGGAACCAGTTCGACGATGCGGCCGGATTGCTCGGCAGATCGGCTGCCGGTGGGGCCGCCGATGGTTTGGCGAGCACCACATTCCCGACGGTCCGCTATTACCTGACATTGGAACGCGAATTGGCGCGTGCCGGCGTGCGGTACGAGTATGTCGAGGCCGGCGAAGTGGCGGATTTCGACGGATACCGTCGTGCGATTCGCGATGTGTTCGACCGTGCCGATGGCATCGACGCGGTGGTCAGTTCCGATGTGGGCGCCGCGATTTGCGTGCGTGAGGCGCTGGGGCGCGGCGTCGCCATTCCCCGCGATGTGCAGGTCGTGGCGTACGACGGCACGTATCTGAATGATTTGACCGGAATGGAGCCGACCGCCGTCGTGCAGGATTTCCGGGCGATCGCGCAGTCCATCACACATCGCATCGTTCAGGCGATCGCTGGGGAATCCAAGGGCGGCATGGCCGTTCAGCAACGGAATGCGGCGAATTCCACACAACCGGGAACGGACGTGCTGGTGCCCGTGACGTTGCGCGTCGGCGCCACTACGCGTGCTGCGCGGTAGCCGTCGCGGTTGGCGTGATTCTCGGAACGAACGAATGGCATGCGGCGAGTCATGCATCGAACCGGTTCGACACGCCCGAACGAGCATCCGAATTGGACTGACGCATGCGTTCCGCGATAGTATCGAACCGGTTTGATACACAACGTCGCGCAATGCAATGGAGCCAAAGGAGGTCCCATGAAAAACAGAGTGCAGCTCATCACCTACGCCGATCGTCTCGGTGACGGCACCATCGCTTCGATGACCGACATCCTGCGCAGCCGTTTCGCCGGAGTATACGAGGGCGTGCACATGCTGCCGTTCTTCACCCCGTTCGATGGTGCCGACGCCGGCTTCGATCCAATCGACCACACCAAAGTCGATCCGCGCCTCGGAAGCTGGAACGACGTGGCCGAACTCTCCACGACGCATGACGTCATGGTGGACGCCATCGTCAACCATATGAGCTGGGAATCCAAGCAATTCCAAGACGTGCTCGCCAAAGGCGAGGAATCCGAGTACTATCCGATGTTCCTCACCATGAGCTCCGTCTTCCCGAACGGCGCCACCGAGGAAGACCTCGCCGGCATCTACCGCCCGCGCCCGGGCCTGCCGTTCACCCACTACAAATTCGCCGGCAAGACCCGACTCGTCTGGGTCAGCTTCACCCCGCAGCAAGTGGACATCGACACCGATTCCGCCAAAGGCTGGGAATACCTCATGTCCATCTTCGACCAGATGGCGGCTTCGCACGTCAGCTACATCCGTCTCGACGCCGTTGGCTACGGCGCGAAGGAAGCCGGAACCAGCTGCTTCATGACCCCGAAAACCTTCAAGCTCATCTCGCGACTGCGCGAAGAGGGCATGAAGCGCGGTCTGGAAATCCTCATCGAGGTGCATTCCTACTACAAGAAGCAGGTCGAAATCGCATCCAAGGTCGATCGCGTGTACGACTTCGCATTGCCGCCGTTGCTGCTGCATTCACTGTTCACCGGCCACGTCGAGCCCGTCGCGCACTGGACCGGCATCCGCCCGAACAACGCCGTCACCGTGCTCGACACCCACGACGGCATCGGCGTGATCGACATCGGCTCCGACCAGCTTGACCGCTCGCTCAAAGGGCTCGTGCCGGACGAGGACGTCGACAACCTCGTCAACACCATCCACGCCAACACCCACGGCGAATCGCAGGCCGCCACCGGAGCCGCCGCATCCAACCTCGACCTCTATCAGGTCAATAGCACCTACTACTCGGCGCTTGGATGCAACGACCAGCACTACATCGCCGCCCGCGCGGTGCAGTTCTTCCTGCCCGGCGTGCCGCAGGTCTACTACGTCGGCGCGCTCGCCGGCAAGAACGACATGGAGCTGCTGCGCAAGACGAACAACGGCCGCGACATCAACCGTCATTACTACTCCACCGCGGAAATCGACGAGAACCTCAAGCGCCCGGTCGTCAAAGCCCTGAACGCGCTCGCGAAGTTCCGCAACGAACTCGACGCGTTCGATGGAGAGTTCTCATACGAGACGGACGGCGACGATTCGATCAGCTTCGCCTGGCGTGGCAAGACCACTCAGGCCACGCTTGTCTTCACGCCGAAGCGTGGACTCGGCGTCGACAACACCGCGTCCGTCGCGACGCTGGAATGGAGGGACGCCGCCGGCTCGCATCGCAGCGACGACCTGATTGCCGATCCGCCGGTCGTCGCCTGAGCGACGCTTCGGCTGGGCTTTTCGGCATCCGCGCTCGCATACCTATAGTTCGCGACGGAAAGTGGGCTGTGGCGGGACGTGCTGGTACAGTGGTCGCCGTTGAAAGAATCGCTCGAATGCGCTGTCGCAGTGCGTTCGGGCGATTTTGCATATGCATGCATAGCGTGCAGGCGGCGCGTTCATCGGGTGTCGGCAACATCGCAATGATTCCGCGCCGCAATCGCCAATCGTCGTACTGATTCCAACCTGAAGTGAAGCGAAAAGAGCACAGAGAAGATGACTGAAGACCGTCATGGTACCGCGGGGACAAACACCGCCCCGCAGGACGCCGCGCAAACTCCGCAACAGCAGCAATCCCGCCAATCCCCGCAGTCGGCTGATGCGCGGCACAACCAGCAGCCCATGCAACCGCGTCCGTTGCCCGGCCAGGTGTTCATCCGCCCGGGCATCGACGATCGCCCCGACTATGAGAAGACCCTGACGCCGGAAGCCAAGGCTGCGCTGAGGCGCCTTGCCGTGCAGCAGAAGCCGCGTATTCCGGAAGCCTCCAACGAGCGTCCGGAAACGCAGGCCGCGCGCATCAACGCGGGAAGCGGCGCTCCGCTGACGGCGGCCGCGCATCTCGACGCCGCCGTGCCGAATCTCGAATCGGCCTTCCTCGATCTGCGCGATCCGATGACCGCGCCGGACGGCACCAAGCCGACCAAATCGCAGGTGCGCCGCCTGACCGCGGGATTCGCGCTTGGCTCGCTGCTGTTCTCCGTGCCGATGGCCGCGCTCAACGTCGTGCTCGTGCCGCAGTTCGTAAGCCGTCTCGCCGGCGTGAACCGCGTCACCGATCTCGCGTGGATCTCCGCGGCCGGCATCGTGCTGACGTTCTTCATGAACGCCTGGGTCTCCGTCGGCTCCGACCACACCTACTGCCCGCTCGGCCGCCGCACGCCGTGGATTATCGGCGGCACCGCATTGGCCGCCATCGCCGTGGCCATCTTCTCCGCGTGCGATTATCTGCAGGTCGCTGCCGCGTTCTGGCTGATCGCGCAGATCGGCTATGCGATGGTCGCTATGGCGCTTTCCGCCGCATTCGGCGAACGTGTGCCCGACAAGTTCCGTGACCGCGCGGATTCCTGGCGCGGCAAAGGTCTTGCATTCGGACAGCTGCTCGGCATCGTGTTCGCCGTCGCGGCCACGCCCCACGCCGACGCGTCCGGATGGAACGGCACCACGCGCCTCGCCATCATATTGTGCTCGCTCTGGTTCATCGTCGCCGCGGTGGCCGCGCTGCTGGTGGCTCCACGTGAGCCTTCCAGCAGCTATCTGCCGCGCGAGAAGGTAAAGAATGGCGACTTCTTCTCGCAGTACCGCCCTCCGAAGGGCGCTCCGAAGTTCTTCGTCGCGTTTGCCGCGCGCATGTTCGCTGTCGCGGCCACTACCGGCATCGCCGTCTACCAGTGGTACCTCGTGCGGTACGGCCTGGGCGATTCCGCCAAGACCTTGGGTCTGTCCGGCGCCGCCTGGACCATCGTGGCGATGGCCCTTGCCGCGTTCGTCGGTTCGTTTGTGGCCGCGCTGATGCTTGGCCGTATCGCGCGGTTGTTCGACGATTCGAGGATCCCCGCCGTCATCGCCTGCGTGCTGTTCATCGTGGCCGCGGCGCTGCCGTTGCTGCCGATGGACCGTACGCTGTCGCTGTCGTTGTATTCGCTGATCGCCGGTTTCGCCTACGTCGTGTACGACGGCACCAGCCAGGAACTCGGTTTGGCGACGTTGCCCGATGTGCGCTCCGTCGGCCGCTCACTCGCCGCGTTCAGTTTGACGAACACCTTCGGCGCGCTGCTGGGCGTGGTCGTCTGTGCCGTGGTGATCGTCATGACCGGCGCGTATCTGCCGATATTCGCCGTTGCCATGGTGTGCATGCTGCTCGCCGGCGTCCTGACATTGCCGCTGAAGTAGTCGATTCGATATTCCCGATGGAAGCTCCGATACTCGGAATTTCCATCGGGATTCTGTTGGAAGTTCCATGGAAGTCCTGATACTTGGATATTCCCGCTGTCCGAATATCCAAGTACTCAAATAATCCAAGTACTCAAATAATCCAAGTACCCGTATATCTGAGTACCCGAATATCCAAGTCGGCTGAACAACTATCGTGCAAAACATGCAGTTATATCGGGCACCAATATTTAGTGTGCCGGATATGCAGTTTTGACCGGTGAAATCCGGGTGTGTCCTGCATATTCGGCACAGAGGAATTTCAAGAGGCCGATGAACTGCATGATTGGCACCTTGGTGTGGGATATCGTCTATTGGATATTCTGGTTCCGAGATTCGGAGAATTGCCGAAGAAACGTTCGACATACAGAAAAAACAGCGCGTCCACATAGTGAACCCTTGGTAGAAAGGGGAGGTGCGCGCGCTTAAGTTTACGGCATAGTTCAAGCGAGAAAAGCTCGCTGGATGTAAGACTTTGCGAAAGGAGGTTCGCTACGATGAACGGAATGGTTGCACGCGTACTGCTGTCCGCACGAATTATTATTCCGCTTTCGTTGGCGGACTGATTCAAGCAATGCGGCTTCAATCCCTCGCCAACGAAGGCAGGGTTGGAGGCGCGGAACACGTCGATGGCCCTGCTCAGTGCGGGGCCATTTTTGTTGCAGCCCACAAGGCGATACGCAATGGAAACGAAGCCGGCAAGAGAGAATGAACGGCATCGTCGGTACGGCAAGTTGGGAATGTACGAACTGGGGAACCGATGATGCGAACAACTACAGGAGTAATCCACATGAGTGCAGTCGAAGCAGCCGCTGGCAAGGCGCAGGCGATGGTGCGCGATTCGGTCAAGACCGTGATCGCCGCTTCCATGGTCGGCACCGCCATCGAGTTCTACGACTTCTACGCATACGGCACCGCCGCTGCGAACTATTTCCCGAAGGTGTTCTTCGGAGACACCACCAATCCGACCGTCGCGCTGCTGGCCAGCTTGTTGACGTTCGCCATCGCGTTCATCGCCCGTCCGTTGGGCTCTCTGATTTTCGGCCACTTCGGTGACCGCATGGGCCGCAAGACCACGCTGGTGGTTTCGCTGCTCACCATGGGTATCGCGACCTTCCTCATCGGTTGCCTGCCTACTTACGACCAGTGGGGCATCGCCGCGGTCGCGGTGCTGTGTCTCTGCCGATTCATCCAGGGCATCGGCCTTGGCGGCGAATGGTCCGGTGCGGCTCTGGTCGCCACCGAGAACGCTCCGGAAAACAAGCGCGCGCTGTACGGCTCCTTCCCGGAGCTGGGCGCTCCGATCGGCTTCTTCCTGTCGAACGGCACCTACTTCCTGCTTGAGGCGTTCAACGACACCAACGCGATGACCGCTTGGGGTTGGCGTGTTCCGTTCCTGCTTTCCTCCATCCTCGTGATCGTCGGTCTCGTCGTCCGTGTTCACATGGAGGAGACTCCGGTCTTCCGTCTTGCCCAGCAGCAGAAGAAGGTTGTGAAGTCCCCGCTTACCGAGGTGTTCAAGAAGAGCTGGAAGCAGGTCATCCAGGCCACGTTCCTTGTCGCCGTCACCTACACCCTGTTCTACACGCTGGCCACCTGGTCCCTTGCTTGGGGCACCAAGACCGTCGCCGAGGGTGGTGGAAACCTTGGTTTCACCAACCAGGAGTACCTGCTCATGCTGATGGTCGCCATCTGCGTGTTCGCCGCGTTCATCGTCATCTCCTGCCTGAACGCCGACAAGTTCGGCCGCCGTCGCGTGATCATCCTCTCCTCGGTGCTGCTCGTCGTGTTCTCGCTGCTGTTCCCGTTCCTGCTCGACTCCGCCGTGGTCGGCCAGCGCAACTTCGTGGCCAACATGGTCTTCCTGTGCATCGGCTTCGTGCTGATGGGCACCGCGTTCGGTCCGATCGGCGCGTTCCTGCCTGAGCTGTTCGAGGCCAACGTCCGCTACTCCGGTTCCGGCATCGGCTACAACCTGGCCGCCATCGTCGGCGCGGCATTCGTCCCGACGATCGCCACCTGGCTGTCCCACCACTGGGGCGTGCACTCCGTCGGTCTGTACCTTGCCGTGATGGCCGTGTGCTGCCTCGTCGCAGTGCTGACCTGCAAGGAAACCAAGAACGTCGACTTCTCCAAGTAAGGGTGCACCCGAACTCGGGTCGAAAATGTTCGCTGTTGATGTACTCACTATGTGAACGCGAACATGCGGAAAACAAAAAGCGGGACTAAAACAGTTTCGCAGGAGAGCGTGAGCGGTTCTTCGGACACAATCCGGGGGGAGCATTCCTAGGAACCGCTCGCAGCTACAACAACCGAATAGAAAATAATTTTTTCCCGGGAAACGCTTCCCGGGGCATATAACAGAAAACATAAAGGAGCGCCAATCATGGCAGCAACTATCTGGTACGAAAAGGATGCCGATCTCTCCGTGTTCGACGGCAAGAAGGTCGCCGTGCTCGGTTACGGTTCTCAGGGCCACGCCCACGCGCTGAACCTGCGCGACTCCGGCGTCGACGTCGTCGTCGGCCTGCGTCCTACCTCCAAGTCCGTGGAATTCGCCAAGGAGCAGGGCCTGGAAGTCAAGTCCGTTGCTGAGGCCGTTGCCGAAGCCGATGTCATTATGGTCCTGCTGCCTGACCAGTACCAGGCCGCTGTGTACAAGAAGGACATTGAGCCGAACCTGAAGCCGGGCGCTGCTCTGGCCTTCGCTCACGGCTTCAACATCCACTACGGCTACATCAAGCCGTCCGAGGACCACCCGGTCT